>Ga0256847_1000071_pt1 | contig 68232 bp, 46 predicted proteins | sample TeddybearmetaG_FD_189099 | JGI IMG/M metagenome (GOLD analysis project Ga0256847, IMG submission 189099) | Hydrothermal vent microbial communities from East Pacific Rise, Pacific Ocean - Teddybear | ecosystem: Environmental > Aquatic > Marine > Hydrothermal vents | place: Pacific Ocean: East... | reverse complement strand
ACAAGAACAGATTCAAAAGACCATTACATATTTAACCAACCATGAACACAAAATGGACTATAAAACCTATTTGAAAAACGGATATCCCATCTCCACGGGTTTAATCAATTGAATTCCCCGACGCTTGCGTCGGAAAACTTACTTCCGAGGTTAGCCGAGAGGGAGCAATACCCCGTACCCTTGGGTCGGGGTGGTTTATTTGAAGGTTGCTGTGGACATATAATAAAGGATAGAATGAAAGGCAGTGGAATGAGATGGACAATAGCTGGAGCACAAAACATTATAGATTTAAGATCTGCCAAGAAAAACCAAGATTGGGATAGTTTTATGGAATATGTAGTAGAAAAAAATAATCCACATAAACTAAAAAAGTGTGCGTAATCATATTTAATTCCCCTGTTATGTTACACACTCAATAGATATAGATAGAAAGAGGCTATAAATATTTATTTATAGCCTCTTTTTAATACTTATGTTTTGTGTCTATTGATTAGCAAAAATCCTCGATATAAACACCATCTGCCAAAATCTCCCAATTATTATATGTCACAGAAGACAACAATGATGCAGCCACAGGTTCGTCAAATACATATGTTCCATTTACAGTAGTGCAACCATTTGTGTAAATGTATTTTTGTTTTGCACTTCCGTTTGGCATAGGAATTTCAATATATTCCCATTGGAAAGGGAATATCTCTACTTGCATAGTTGCCGTAGGCGGTGGATTGAGTAGAGATATTTGAAGGCATACCGTCAATGAATAGGTCAACGTCATGCAGTCTTCGGATAATGTAAAAGTTCCTCCTGTGATAGTAATTGGAGGGTTGGCAGCCACTTCTGAAGTATTGTAATTTGTTGCTTCTGAAGCCGTCGAGAAAAATAAAGCAATAGCTAAAATTAAAAATGATCTCATAATATTTATTTAAAAGTTAAAAAATAAAATAATCTACAAATGATGCAATCCATCAACAATTGCATATATAATAATACTGCTAGAGGGAAATCTAAATATGTATCTTGAAAATTATTTTTGAAATTGATCTTAACAAAATTCAGCCGCGAAGATAGAAAAAATCAGATGAAAATCAACTTAATTAAGAATAACTGGGGGAGAAGATTTTACTAAAGTATATTTTGATGTGCTGCGAAAAAAAATGTATACATAAGTCTTCTTTTTTCTGATTCAAAAGGCTATAAAATTTGAAATATTGTTATTTATTCTACTTTAAGAGATTAGATTTATTATCAGGTTATGAGGTTTAAGGTTTAGGGCATGCATGGTTAGATGTTGACCAGAAGGAGATTTGTCAACATCTGGCCTTGCAAAATCCTATATCTCATACCTTAAACCTCAATTTCATCCAACACTTTTCACAATGTCTTAAAGTAGAATTAATCTACTTCAACAAAAAAAAGCAGCTTCAAATTAATGAAGCTGCTTTTTTTTATCAAGTTGTCTTAACTTAAGACTTTACTTTTTTCTTTGAACAACAAGCTTTAGAACCTTTTTTACATTCTTTTTTAGCTTTCATTGTTTTTACCTCACCAGTTTCTACATCTTTCTCCATTGAAGCAGATGCTACTTTTGTAAACTTCTTAGACTGGTCATCGAATTTAACTTCATCCCATGCTACAGCACCAGATTTTTCACAAACTGATTTTTGGTAATATGCTTTTGTACCGCTTACCTCACATACTCTAGTAGCAATGCTTTCATCTGTGTCAGCAGCAACGTCAGCTTCAGTCATAGCAGATGCTACTCTTGTAGTTTTTGAATCTACAGCAGCTGTTTTTTTACTTGCACAACATTTTGCTCCAGCTTTCTTAGTACATGCTTTTTGAGCGTTTGCTGCAACTCCTACAAACATTAGGAAAGATAAGGCGAATAAAATCTTTTTCATTTGATATTGTTTTTTTGATGAACTCGATTTTCTCGAGCTAAATTAATTTCTTTTCTCTTCATAAATTAACACAAAAATCGCGCTAATATTGTAAAGCTCTTTCAATTTGTCATTTATTGGACGCTTTGAGTTCTTAAAAGTAGCGTATAAATGTGATAGTTCTTGAATTTTGTAATTATTTTAACATTACTATATTATTTAATCATATCTTTTAAATGAAATTGGATTGGTATCTTGGACGCTAACAATCAACAATATGAGTCATATGAAATACACAAGTATTATTTTATTTGTTTGCTGTCTCCTAATTACATCTTGTAAAACTAAAGAGGTTGTGTCTCCAAAGGAGTTTGAAGGAAGTCAGTTATTGCTTACACATGGAGGAGGATTCGCAGGGACGTATAAGACATATTGTTTATTGGAAAACGGACAATTATTCAAAAGTAATAAACAATCAGAAGCCTCAAATCCAGTAAAAGGACTTGATAAAAAGGTGACGAGTCAAATATTTTCTAATTATGAAATTCTTGGTCTTGGCAATCAAAAAGTGGAATCCTATGGTAACTTGAATTATTCTATTACCATGATCAACAAAGATGGTGAGAAGCATAAATTGGTGTGGGGAGCAGATCAAAAAGACACAGAACAATTGAAATTGTTTTATAAGAATGTAATGAACCTGATACGATTGAATAACAAAGATGATAATGGTAAGGCCGATCCAACGGCAAAACAATAAAGAATATCGAATTAACAAACATTGACTATGAAAAAAATATTGATTCTAATTTTTGGGATAGTAATTTCTTTTGGAGCTCAAGCACAATTGAAGACTGTAACTCCTGGAGATGCAGTTAAAACTTCTCAGGAAGATATTGTTCCACCAGCTTCCAAATTGAATAGTACAACTACAAAGAGGGCATCTGGCACTTTTACCCCTAAAAGCTTAAAGTTTGTAAGACATAGTGAAAATGGGCTAAGTGTCAAAGCAAGAAATAAAGCCAATCAGCTTCCGATCTATATAAGTGGCACGCCTGCCTTGACTTTGCGGACTGGGAATGATTCAGCTTCGAAGAGTTTTAATTTTCTTGAAAATGCAAAAGGATTAATGGAGATCCAGAATCCATCTGAAGAATTTCGAGTAATAAAGACAGATAATGATGAATTGGGATTTACCCATGTCAAGCTGCAGCAAGAAATAAATGGTATTCCAGTATATGGCTCTGAGGTCATTTATCACTATTCTGAAAAAGAGTCATTTTTGAATGGTAGATACGTTGAAACCCCTAGTCTAGAATCTATTAAGCCATCAATTGCAAATGCAAATGCTGAGGATATTGCAATTGCTGATATTGGAGGAATTACAGAATTAGAAAATGATAAATTTGGATTATTTAACTTTGAAAAGGTGAAATCTGAGCTTGTCATTTATGAGGGCAAACTTGCATATCATTTGTCTGTTTATAAAAACATAGTAGATCTGTGGGAATATTTCATTGATGCAAACACAGGAGAGGTAATTTACAAGCATACCAATATGTGTAAATTTCATAACCATACTTCTGAGGAAATTTGTAATCATGGGGCATCTGAAGATAAACTTATGCCTCCTCCAAATGGACCTACAGTTTCTAATGCTACTGATCTTTTTGGGACTACAAGACAAATTAATACATACGAAATCAATGGAACATTCTACATGATAGATGCTGCCAGAACTATGTTCGATAATATTAATTCTAATATTCCAGATGATCCTGTAGGAACTGTATGGACTATAGATGCCTTCAATACATCTCCAGAAAATAGTAATTTTGCGTACGATCATGTTTCCTCTAATTCTTCAAATTTTTCAGGAAAACAAACTGGAGTATCAGCTCAATACAATGGAGGACAAGCGTACCAATATTTCAAAAATGTTCATGACAGAGAATCGATAAACGGATCAGGAGGAAATGTTATTGGATTGATTAATATTTCGGATGAGGACGGAAGTTCATTAGGAAATGCTTTTTGGAATGGTATAGCAATGTTTTATGGTAATGGAGACAATAGTTTCAAACCATTAGCTAGAGGCTTGGATGTCGCTGGGCATGAGATGTCGCATGGTGTAGTGCAAAGTACGGCAAACCTCGTATATCAAGGAGAATCTGGTGCCTTGAATGAATCATTTGCCGATGTGTTTGGAGCAATGATAGATAGAGAAGATTGGTTGATTGGAGAAGATGTCGTAAATGGGGCAGCTTTCCCTTCTGGCGCTTTGCGAAGTCTTCAAGATCCACACAATGGAGCATCGACTGGTGATTTTAATAAAGGTTGGCAGCCAAAAAAATACAGTGAGCGATTTACAGGAACTCAGGATAATGGAGGAGTGCATTTTAATAGCGGTATTCCTAATCATGCATTTTATTTGTTTGCTGATAATTCTGATGTTGGTAAATTAAGAGCGGAGAAAGTATATTATAGGGCCTTGGATAAATATCTGACGAAGTCTTCTCAATTTATTGATGCAAGACTGGCCGTAGTTCAGGCAGCACAAGATCTGTACGGTACTAATGTTGCGAACAGAGCGAAAGAAGCATTTGATGACGTTGAGATATTTGATGGCAATGGTACCAATAATCAGACAGATCAAGAAGTCAATCCTGGATCCGATTTGATACTTTTCACCACAGAAGATCAAAATGGCTTGTACATATCTGATGCTGATGGCAATTTAATTTTTAATCCTTTGACAGAACAAAATCCGATCAGTGTGCCAAGTGTTACAGATGATGGTTCAGAGATCGTTTTTGTAAATGAAAACAATGATTTGTACTACATCAGAATTGATTGGGATTCACAATCTATCGTAGAGGATGGAGTACTTGGATTTTCTGATGATTTTAGGAACGTTGTTTTTTCTAAGGATGGATTGCTGATGGCTGCGTTAAGAGATAATCCAGATAATGAAATTTTTGTCTTTGATTGGGTTTCGATGTCAGGTAATAATTATGAATTGTATAATCCTACCTTTACGGAAGGAGTGAGTACTGGAGATGTGCTGTATGCGGATGCTATGCAATTTGATTTCACTGGGGAGTATATTTTATATGATGCTTTTAATGAAATCGAAAGTACATCTGGTAATAATATCTCGTATTGGGATATTGGATTTATCAAGGTTTTTGACAATGATTCAGAAACATTTACCTTAGGTTCTGATATACAGAAACTCTTCTCTCAATTGCCAGAAGGTATTAGTGTAGGAAATCCTGCATTTTCAAAGAATAGTGACTATATCGTAGCCTTTGATTTTCTTGAGAATGGTGATTTTAGTGTTTTAGGTACAAATGTGGAGACTGGAGATGTAAAAGAAATTTTTACCGATAATGACCGTCCAGGATACCCAAGCTATTCAAATAATGATGATATCCTTATCTTTGATGCATCGGATTCAGGCGGATTAGGAGTTGTTGCAGCGACTGAACTGCAAAGCAATAAAATAGAATCGGCATCAAACGCTGGTATTTTACTAGGATTTGAAGATACAGGTATTAAGTGGGGAGTTTGGTTTGGGAATGGAGATAGAGTATTGCCAAACCACCCGATAATAATTCCTCCAAGTTCAATCGACATTTTTCCAAATCCTGCAGCACAAACGATTACTTTGTCTGTTGAATTGGAAGGAGGACTACAATCAGCAACAATAAAGATTATGGACATGATGGGTAGGACGATTTATAATAACTCTACTCACATTGAAAATGAGAACTCTATTGATATTTCTTCGCTTAGTTCTGGTCAATATGTATTGTCAGTAACGACTGAAGAAGGAAGTGGAAGTAAGATTTTTGTCAAGCAATAATTTCGGTTTAATTTAGGATAAATACGAAAGACTTTTGTAATCTATGATAGTTGGGAATTCCAGAAAAAGGGTTGATGTATGAAGGTATTGGTTGTACGTTTCAGTTCTATTGGAGATATTGTATTGACAAGTCCAATACTCAGGGCATTGAAGTTGCAACTTGATGCAGAGGTTCATTTTATTACTAAGGACAAATTCCGGTCTGTAGTAGCCAAGAATTCCAGAATTGATAAGATTTATACTTTCAAAAAGGAGATTACAGAGATTACTTCTGATCTAAAAAAGGAGCAATACGATTACATTATTGATCTTCACAAAAACTTAAGAAGCAAGAGGTTGATTTTGACCCTTGGTGTGAAATCGATTTCTTTTGATAAAATCAATATTGAGAAATGGCTTCGAGTGCATACCAGAGTGAATTACTTGCCTAAGGTTCATTTAGTTGATCGGTATTTTGCAGGATTGAAGAAATTGAATATTCGTGACGATGGAGAAGGATTAGAGTACTTTCATGGGATTAAAGAAAGTGATTTGGTTAGAATAATTCCAAGGGGGAAGTATATTGCTATCGTCCTTGGCGCCACATATTATACCAAGAGAATTCCAAAAGATAAGATTGTTTTTATAGTTGAGAATGCAGCTTTACCCTGCGTTTTGCTGGGAGGAAATGATGTCAAAGAATTAGCGAAAGAACTGACTACATTGGCTCCTAATGCGATCAATATGGTTGGGGTTATAAGTTTAAATGAAAGTGCAGCTATGGTAAAGCATAGTCAGTTTACTATTACTGGCGATACGGGATTGATGCATATTGCTGCTGCTTTTAAAGTGCCCACAATGGTCTTTTGGGGGAGCACAGCACATGATTTAGGCATGTATCCATATTACGGGAATCTGCACAATGTGACCTCAATAGATATTGTCAATAAAGAGATAAATTGTAGCCCTTGTTCCAAAATTGGGAAGGATGTTTGTCCTAAGGGGCATTTTAAGTGTATGTTGGATTTGAAGGATGATGTGATATTAGAAGGATTGAAGGCTCTGACAAAGATAAAAAATTATTAACCGCAAGGGGCACAAAGTTTTTCGCAAAGGGAGCAAAGTAAATTATGGAAATTCTTATATAATTTATTTTATTGATTTTTTGTAACTACACAGCCACTTTGGTGGCTATTAACCAAAGAGTTACACAATTGATTTAGTTTCATATAAGAAATGTAAATACATAAAATGCTGAAATTCAATGATTGTTTTAAAACTAAATTCTGGAAACTTTACACACCAAATTTCATAACCATCAGATAATCAATGAAATAGAATGGCTGTGTAGTTACGATTTTTTATCCATAAATCTCTATTACTTCTGAAGATGAACGCAATTATTGAATATTATACCTAAATAAGAGATAAGGATTTTCAATTTATTCTTGTCTTCGAGACAGGCCTTACGCCACCCTCCACTTACGTGTTCCTTCTCTTGATAATTTCATTATCACTAAAAGATTGTTCAGTCTTATTGATAAAAAAACAAGCAAAAAATCATGGGACTGACCGATCTCGCAGAGTGTCGACGATAGTCGACAAGGAAAGGAACGCGTAAGCGGTGGGTTAGGAAAAAAGTGTATGCTGTGAATGTGACTGAATGATCTATCGTAGATAGTTAGAAGTGGGACTGACTGGTCTTTGGTGAAGCCAAAGTATTGAGCAACAGCTCAATAAAGGAGGAAACCCGAAAGGGGTGGGTTGATATAAGTGAAGAAACCTGCATTGCAAAATGGGTTGGCTTCCCGCCGCTTTGCACCTTCGCTAAAGCTTCGGCGGCATGCGAACGCGTTCTTTCCCTTATCAGCTATCTTGGCAGCCCACCGCTAAACGCGTTCCTTCACTTATCAGCTATCGCTGCTACATCTTCGATGATCGTTCAGTCATATCTGCGATGATCGATCAATACCCCACAAAAAGCGCCAGGCAGCCCTTGTTATGTTCAGTGCAAATCAAGGATGTCCGATAGGAATTCTCGATCCCTCCATTTTTGTATCTATGATAAGGGTTTGTTCCAACCTGCAAAAATTGTAGGAAGAATGTATTAAATGTTCCTTGTCATTCTGAGTGAAGATTCATCGGAACCGAAGAATCAAGGAGTATTAATTTTTCTTTATTTCGACTATCATGGAGAAATCTATCAGCTTTAGAATATCGAATTTGTCAGATTACTCTACACTGACGAAATTCGAGATATTATAACATTCCCATCCTTCCACTCGCTGTGCTCAGTCAGAATGACAATTCCATTGATCAACATCAATGGGTGCATTTCAAATTGACACATTTTGCTATTTGATGTCCAAAAGGAAATTTATTGAAGGAAATTTAAGAAGTCAACATCATAAGGCGATTTAGCGGTTCTGCGATTTAGCGATTCTGCAAAAAGTCAATTAGGACAATTTAAAATAGAATTAATAAAACGTCATTTTGAAATGCACCCACATCAATGACATCAATCTAATAATCTTCTTGTCATTACTTTAATTATAAAGCAGCATAGCGCTTTTAGGAGCTCGGGATGACAATGAAAAACGTCAATCTGAAATACACCTAAAAAACTAATGCATTATTGATAATAAAGGGATGAAGAACCAATCAATACTTCACCCATTTCCTAATCACAAATTTTTCATCGGAAGTAACCTTTAAAAAATATATCCCTGATGGGATTTCCCCAGTATCAATTTCGATGGTCGTTTCTCCACGTTTAATTGCTCTTTGGTTAATAACACGCTTTCCGTCATTTGATATCAATTCTATACTGGCATCAAATTTCACAGGATTACCAAAATCAATAATTAAATCACCATAAGAAGGATTTGGGTATACAATGAGAGAACTAAAATTATCAGTTTCTGAAACTGCATCGATACATCTGGTCTTTGCCTCTTTTACTTCACCGTCAACAAATATTTCTCCACCACATAGAAATCCTGTCCGATACTCATAATCTGTACATTTTGTAAGGCCAGTAATAATAAATTCGCTTAGAACCGAAGTTAAGGTATCAAAATCTTGTGCATCCTTCTGTCTCAATAAGAGCAGATATGCATCAATTACACCATTCTGAGCCAGTTCAATTGTGAGTGATGTAAGCGTAGAATCTATAATGGTAGATCCAAATGTAGTGGGACAATTATCTTCTCCAATAATAGTCACACAGTATTCTTCTATTTCTCCATACTCAAATCCAGATTCGTCACAAGGACCATTGAAATTATCGAATCGCATAATTATCCGCATTCTAGAAGTGCCTGGTATAGCATTAGAAGGCACTGTGAAAGTCCCTGTAACACCTATCTGAGTCGATTGGTCACTTATAAAGATAGATTCATTGTCTTCAAATTCTCCATTTTGATTATAATCGATGTATGCAGAAAAATATTCATCAAATTCAGTTCCTTCATATCCAGGGGCAAGATTTATAGTATACTCTTCTTCTTTATTCAGGCTAATATCAAATTGTCCTAAATAACTCCCATATCCATTTGTGTTTACACCTGATTCATTCAAAAACACGTCCTCTATTTCTACACTTTCAATCCATTCATCAGAAACATTTTTATCAGTAAACACACAAAATTCTCTAGTACATTCGCCACATTCTCCATTAATATTGAACACCTCACTAAATTCTGATTCATTGTTTGTCGCTTCACATTCAGATTTAATCCTTACTTCATAAAACTCACATTCAAGAATTCCCTCAAGTAAAAATGTGTTGTCCTCGCCAAGATTAACCATAATCCAATCAATGTCAGTGACATTTTTCCATTCCACTACAAAATTACTTGCAGCCAATACATCTTCCCATTGCACGGTTGCCATTTGACCATCAAGTAAAATGCTCACTCCAGTTGGAACCTCACAACAGCCATCAGTTTTGAAAACTCTGGAATAGGTATATTCTGCATCAGGATTACTTGCACATGAAGTCTTGGTCTGATATTCATATGTAGAGCATGCCATTAACCCATCAAATTGATAACCTGTTTCTACATTATCAAACTCAATCCAAATTATATCATCGAGCCCTTTATAGCGAATTGATGTGCTACCAAGACTTTCATTATCATACCAAGTAAGTGTCCCTTTTGTATCTGTAATTTCACCAACATCGCCTCCAAAAGCAGCAGTGCAATCATCACATGTAGAAATTAGATTCTGAATGGCATTATGCGCATTGAGTCTACCTCCTGTAGTTGTTATGCCTTGCAGAGATTCGTTAAAGTCAACCCCATGCAAGATGCAATCTTTAATCACTAAGGCTGCTTGTGATGGGTTTGATTTTGTCAATTCCATAAAATTAACACAGTCAGTTGCGTATAACAAAGCTGCTGTTCCTGCTACATGAGGAGTAGCACCTGATGTGCCGCCAAATGCACCATAAGCGCTACTATTTATTGTATATGATTGAGCTCCGAATGCTCCCAAATCAATATGTCTCATACCATATCCTGCACCAGATACTTTTTCATCTTGACGATTCATATTGGTCACTGAGACTAGATAATTACTTTCACATGTAGTAGGTAAGTCACCTTCTTCGTCCACATTTGTATTCCCATTGATGGTAGCTCCAAAATTCAATATCCCTACTTCCCCAAGAAGATTGTAAAAATCACACCATATCGGAGCATCTTCAGGGGAGCCAAAATCTACACCCCAACTAGCATTCGTAGCCACTACAAAAGCACCTTTTTCTCCGTTGGTTTCATTATAAAGTTTACGCATTGAATATGGATATCCATAAGCAGCCAAAGCAGTAGCTTCTGGACTTCCTCCTCTTACTATCATTAGCTTTACATCCCAATTGACACCTGCTACACCAATTTCATTATTCCCTTTTGCTCCAACTATACCAGCCACCGGAGTACCGTGACCTCCTCCTACATAAACATCGTCTGTGTCAGAATATGCACTCCAACCACGGACATCATCTATATATTCATTGCCATCATCGTCAATACCATTATTCGCTATTTCTTGATGATTAAGCCATAAGTTATTCCCCAAGTCTGGATGATCAGCTCTGATACCATCATCAATTACGCAAACTACAATTGAGTCTCCATCTAAAGTCAGTCCACCTGTAGTGATATCCCATGCCAAATCCATATCGATGTCAGCACCTACCATACCACCTGATTGTCCAGTATTTATAAACTGCCATTGATTGTCAAAAAGAGGATCATTGGGGATTGCTCTTAGTTGGCTAATATGGTTTTGCTGGGCCAACAGTACATTTCTATTTTTTATCACCTTGTTCAAGAAATCAATCTCATTCACTTCATTAGGATTTGTCTTCATTAACCAGAGATTCATTGGCTCAGTCATAATTTGCTTTACATGCAAAGAAGAGGAACGCAAAACAGCATCATTGCCCAAATCGCGAATGAGCTTATTCATTCCATTGTCATTTCTTACTTCAACCAATACTTCCCCTTGGACATGATCTAATTTTTGGGCATGAATATTACCCAAACTAAAAAAGGTGATGAATAAAATGCTGAGTTGTTTAAAATTAATATGCATGGTGAACATTTTTCTGTAAGTAAAAAGCGTCGCTTGATTGAAATTGAAAGTCAAGATAAAATAACGGATTGAAAATGCAGTCTATTCTGTACAATAGAACCCAAAAGTAAACCCATTGTGACAATTTTGCTAGTTTTTTCCTCATTTAGCTTTAAACAAATTACAGCTAAGGGTTATTTTAAGGTGCTGGGAATATATAAAATCAACATCTAACTTAGTGGCTTCCTTTGTGATACCTTGTTGATCTTTGTGGTTAATTCTACTTTAAGACATTTCAAAAATTGAAGATATTGAAAATAGGCATGAGGTTTATGGTTTAAGGTTTGCAAGGCTAGATCTTGACATTTAATTTGTTTTGTCAACATTTAGCCTTGAACCCTAAACCTCGTAACCTTAAACCTGTTCTTTTTTTTACAATCTCTTCAATAATACAAATGTGTAACCTGATAATATCTAATCTCTAAAAGTAGAAGTAAAAAAGAATTTTCTATTGCCAGAAATCAAGTTTTAATATTTTACAATACCTAAATATTCACCACAACGGCACAAAGATTTCACTAAGAAAACAACAAAGAACAGCTCAGATTTTTAATTAGTTTAGAAGAGTTATAAAAATAAGAAATCGGAAATTATTGAGCTATGTAGCTTTATCTTAAGGTGTAAAACAAATTGGACAAAAAATAAATTATACTTTATTGTTTAGCTCATAGCATTGTCATCCTGACCGTAGTGGAAGGATAGATAATGCTTTAAATGTTCTAATTTCGACCGCAGTGGAGAAATCTAACGTTTCATTATGTCAAGAGCTAGATTTCTCCACCTTGGTCGAAATTAAAGTAGAGCCATACTCCTTGATCTTTCGACTTCGTAAACACTTCGCTCAAGATGACAAGGAGCATATTTAATTGAGAAAGTGCATTTTGTGCTACACACTTTATCATAAAGTGGATTCAAAGTATATTTTTTTTAACATAGCAACTCAAAATAACTTGTGTCAAAATTGTAGCATTTTCTATTTGACATACGAAAGGAAATCTATTTAGGGAAAATTAAAAAGTCAACATCATAAGACGATTTAGCGATTCTGCGATTCAGCAAAAAGTCGATTAGAATAATTTAAAATAGAATTAATAAAACGTCATTTTGAAATGCACCCAATAACTTTTAGTCCAAATCACTTGTATATCACAAGTTGCACCTTTTAAAGTTCAATATTTTAATTCTTCTCAAGAACTAAAATATTGGAAAAGGACTCTTCTTAAAGTAACCTGATATCGAATAAATAGGAATGAAAATTCAAACTTTTCTTATTCTATTCATGTAGTAAAATTAGATTTTAGTGTCATGATGATGCACTCTAAAATCTCTTATTTACAACACATGTAGAAAATTCACCATATATTACTATCACGTTTACAATATTATTACATATATTTGCTAGACTAATATTTTAGGGTCTACAAATTTGAACATCATGAATATGAAACTACGCCTAGCTTTATTGGCAATTATGGTATTTATATCAGGCGCAACGATGAGTGCGCAACGAATACTGCACAAAGCAAATAAGCAATTCGACCTCAAGCACTATCATGAAGCGATAGAGTCCTACAAAAAAACGCTTGATAGATACCCAGAAAATCTAGAAGCTAAGTCAAATCTTGCGGAGAGTTATAGAATGACTAATCAATTGACATTGGCTGATGATGCTTATTCAAGCATAATGCCTGAAGAGTTTGTTGATCCTATTCACATTAGAAATTATGGGATTACACTAATGAAAATGGCAAAATACAATGCCGCTCATTATCAATTTGAACTTTACAAAATTTACAACCCTCAAGATGCTCAGCACTATCAATTGTCGTGTGAATTTGCACACCATTTGTATAGAACGGAGAATACCTTTGACGTAGAATTGGTAGGTGTAAATACATCAAATTCAGATTTTGGTGTTGCATTTGCTGATGATAGATTGATATTCTCTTCTTTTCGGAATGATGTAGAATTGTCAGATGATGCTAAAAAAACTGGTCAAGAATTGACAGGGAATATGCTTTATATTGCTGATGTCGATGAAAACCTTATAGCAAGCAACGTTAAGTTTTTGAGATCTGGAATAGCTGAAAAGAAAAATATTGGACCAATAAGTTTTGCTACTAATGCGAAGAAATGCGCATTCACCAGAAATAAAATCCAAAATGGAGGAGCACATGTTACAGGAGATGATAGTTATCACAGTATCTACATAGCAGATTTGAATGAAGATGGATCATGGACCAATGAACGTCCTTTTAGATATAATGAGTTTGGAACTTCAACAGGATTTCCATGTTTGGCATTTGATGGATCAGCACTTTATTTCTCAAGTAATCGTGTAGGCGGATACGGTGGATATGATATTTATGTGAGTTATTGGAAAGAACAGTCATGGACCTATCCGCAAAATCTTGGAGAAGATATCAATACTTCAGGAAATGAGATTACTCCATTTTTCACTGACGAAGATCTTTATTTTGCATCGGATTACCATCATGGTATGGGAGGATATGATATTTTCCATTCTATGGTAAAAGGAGGGATGTGGACGCATCCTGAGAATATGGCAAATGGAATTAACTCTCCTGCAGATGATTATTATCCAGTCATAAAAAAAGGAACAGAAGGTATATTCTTAAGTTCTAATCGATTGGGAGGAAGAGGAATGGATGACATCTACTTAGGTATTCAAAAAGAATATGGACAAGAATTGGCAAATTTAGATGTAGTACCTGAAGCGGTCTCTTTAACAGAAATGAATAGTAAGATAGAAGAAGTAATCTCAAATAATGGCAATAGCTTAGCCAAAGCTGTTTCCAATCAAGAGTCAATAGAAGTTAAGGTATTGAATCCAACTTTTGATGATAATAGTCCGAAGACTGATGACAAGAAGGTAGAGGTTATTAATTATGAGTCGGTAGTGAAAGAGGAGGCAGAGTTGCAGGCTTGGGGATTTGAAAATCCTAATAAAGAAATAGAACAGAATACAGATCCAAGAGAAAAATTATCAGTCGCTAGTATTAATATTTTAGCTTTAAAAAATGTTAATTCTGATCAAGTCGATGAGCCAATCAATGGTTTTATGGCGATAGCGATTACAGTTGAAAGCGAAGAGTCACTTTTGCATAAGTATATTAATGAAGTAGAAGGTGGTGATGAAATAATTGAAGAAGTAATTGCTTCAACTCAAAAAGAAGAAATAGAAACTGTCGATGATACATATAAAGTGGATTTGGCAGAACCAGCAATCGTAGATGTTGAAGAAACTCCGGATTCATATAAAATTCCTAATTATGAAGCAATATCTGCGAAAAGAGCTCCTTTGAACTTAGATCTTGGAGATGCCAAAAGAGTAGCATTAGGAGAGATATTACCAGCTTCAAATGTATATTTTATCCAATTGGCAGCCTTGAGTAAATCTAGTGGAAATGTGAATCAATTCAAATCACTGTCAATGTATGGGAATCTCTACAAAGTATTCATGTCGACAAGCACTAAGATCAAACTAGGATATTTTCTTGATAAATCTGAAGCAAGTATTGTTTTGAAAAGTGTCAAAGCAAGAGGGTACAAAGATGCATTTATAACGAAAGATGATTTGAGTATACTTCAATTAGAATTGATAGTTGCAAATGATACTCAAAATGAATCATATACATCTTATGATGCGCCTGGAACTGGTAGAGTAAAAAGCAGTAATACACCAACCAATACTATAGCAAACAATGAATTTACATTGCAGAATACAGGGAGAAACAGTTATAAGATTCGATTGGCATCATACGAGGATCCTATTTGGTTTGATATCGAAAAAGCAAAACAATTGGGTAAAATAGAACAGTGGACAAAAGGTTCATGGACTATATTTATTTTAGGAGGATTCAATAGTTATGAGTTGGCCGAGCAAGCAAGAATCAAAGCTGTAAATAGAGGTTTTGCAGACGCTGAAATAGTCATTGATAACAATGGAATACTAGAGAGATTAAGAGAAAATTAATCTCTTGGGGTTTAATTCCCCGATGCTTGCATCGAAAAAGTAACTTCAACTGAAGCATTTGTGGGTGTAATGCGGGCGAATTTCATATTGTTTTTTCTATTTTATTGGCATTTTAGTTTGGGGTTAAATCTGAATAAAAAGAAGCATAGCCATGACTGGGTATGTGGGCTGAGGGAGCGGCATTGCAGGGCGGGTATTAGCCAGTCTTGATTTTTTTGCTTCTGTTTTTTATCAAGAAAAAATAGAAGACCCAGCCGGCGAGGCGAAAGTCAGATTGAAATAAAGATTATCAATTTAACAAAAAAAGGTCATTGTGAAATGCACCTTTTGATACCTCGTATGCTTGCATCGAGGTAGTTCATTTTCAAAATAATATAATGCGTAAAAGCTCTGTAGTCAATGATTGCAGGGCTTTTTTTATAGGTCTGCTATGATGTATCATGTCATGATGGGTTGAAACCCATCATTATAGGAATGTTACCCCTTTGGGGCAATTCGCCTTAAGTAGTTTGCTGATTTAATTTAGTACCAAAGGGTGTTTTCACTATTTTAATTTTTTGATTTTATTAATCCCTTTGATCTCCAAGGGGGATAAACTCCTATAAAGATGGACAAAGTCCATCGGTCAATAACCTTGATGACACTAGCCCTGAAAGAGTGTCACTATATCTTGTCTGCTTTTTCAGAGGCAAGTCTTTCTCCTTTGTGGCTAATTTCAGGCTTTCACTTTATTATACCTTAAAAAACCACCTCCTTTGGGGGTGGTCATGAACTGATTAGCTTTGCGTGAAAAGGAATAGTATGAGTAAGTATAAAAAGTTGTCGCATGTAATATATTATCATGTCTACCATATAGTGTGGACACCAAAATATAGATACAAGGTGTTTGAAGGGCCACTAAAAGAATTTTTAGAATCACAGATACGCATGTTATGTGAGTGGAAGGGTCTTGAAATACAGGAACTAAATATTCAGCCAGATCATATAGATATAATATTAAGCATCCCGCCCAAGATGTCCATATCAAAAGTGATGGGGGTCTTGAAAGGAAAAACAGCAATAAAGATTTTCAAAAGTTTTGCAGGATTGAGAACAAAACTATACTGGGAAACCACTTTTGGTCAAGAGGCTACTGCTCTTCTACAGTTGGATTAGATGAAGAAAAGATCAGAAAATACGTAAAGTATCAAGAAAATCAGGAAAGGCTTTATGATGATAACCAACGAAGTTTTGATTTTTAAGGCCCCTATGGGGCTAGACCCAAAGCCACCTTCTTAGAAGGTGGTAGTTTATTGATCTAGTCAGCTAGCGCAGGACTTTCTATTACGATTTCAATATTTTCGTCTTTCAATAAGGGTTGTCCAGCAAACTTCATGGCTACTTGAGCTACCGTCAGTACATCTTTTTCACAGTAAGTGACGATCCGTTCAATATCGTTTTCTTCCCAAAATACTTGTCCAACCATACTGCCATCGATGTCATCTTTTGGAGAAGGGATGTCGAGAGCGCCAGATAACAAAGCTAAGGATGTATAATTTTTGTAATCCCCAAATCGCCACAACTCCATAGTATCAATAAGATGTTGCAATTGCCATGGTTTTTTACCTGCAATATTGAGTAATCTTGGAAGGCTAAGACCATTTACTATATTTCTTCTACAAATAAATGGAATGTCAAACTCCTTAATATTATGACCACACAAATAGTCTTTTTCTAAATCATCATAATGATCATTCAATATTTCATTGAATGATCTCAGAATATCTGATTCATCACCAAAAAGAGACTTTATTCTGAGAGTAGTTTGATTGCCTTTTTCTTTAGATAAATATCCTACAGAAATACAGACAACTTTAGCGAATTCAGCAAAAATACCGGCTTTCTCTTTGTAATAGATTTCAGCCATCTCTTCAGTCAATTCTTTTGATCGATCGTATAAGAATTGCTTACTTTTGTGAATCCAAAGTTTTTGTAAGGGAACAGGAAGCTCGTGAAATGATTTAGTTAAGGATACTGTTTCAATATCTAAGAACAGTACATTTTTCAATGTTTTTTTCTGGATTATCATAATAATCAGGGTTTTCTACTAATTGGTTATACCCGTGGATTCTACCATTTACGAAAGAAATGATAAAATCGAAGAATAATTACGGATATTTGTATCGTTATTGCACCGTATAACATCATTTGGGGTAAAATTAATTCCCTGAAAAGTATAAAACACAAAAAAATTCTAAATTTATTAATATGAAATCTAAAAATAATTTAGCAGCTTGGGCAATAATTGCCATCATTGCTTTAATAGGTTTAAATGGATATCAATGGTTTACTAATTCTCAATTGAAGACTCAGAATATAAGACATGAGACCGAATTGGTAGAACTTGAAAAAGTGCAAGCTGAGCTGGATCAGGACTACAATAATGCTCTTGAAAGTCTAGAAGATATGAGAGGCGACAATAAGGAATTAAACAACCTAATCGAAAGTCAAAAAACGGAATTGCGTTCTCAAAAGGATAAAATCAATAATTTGATTTGGACCAAAAGAGAGTTAAACAAGGCGAAAGAAGAAATTGCAAACATGAATTCTCAAGCGGCTCAGTATGTTGCAGAGGTGTCTAAATTGAGACAAGAAAATCAATTACTTGCTGCAAATAATACTCAATTGACGCAACAGAATGAAACATTGAGTCTTCAATATCAAAATGAGCAAAGAGCCAAAAGGGAGATTGAAGATGCTAGAGCTGTCTTAGCGACGGAAAAAGAAAGATTAGCAAAAAGGAATGAAGAGCTGGATGTGAAAGTTGATATGGCAAACGCTATCAAAATCAACTTCATGAAGGTTCAAGGCTATAAAGAGAATGATGAAGGTAAGCGGAAGAAACAGAAAAAAGCCAAGAACATTAATGTAATTGAAGTGTGCTTTACAACAGAGACTAACATGGTGACTCCAGCTGGACCAAAAGAATTCCAAATTAGGTTGATTGATCCTTTAGGTGAAACAGTAGCTAGGGAAGATATGGGTTCTGGCGTATTGACACATAAATTAGATAATACTCAAGTAAGATATACTTCAACAGGTATTATAGAATATAATAATGAAGATACCGAAGGATGTATAGATTGGAGTTTCTCGGATAAATTACCAAAAGGTATGTACGATGTTGAAATCTATAACAATGGATTCAATGTTGGAAAAGGAACGTATAAAATGAAATAAAAAAAAATATAAATTATATTAAAACAGCCATCACTTAATGTTATGGCTGTTTTTTTTGGTTGTTTTTAGTTATTTATTCTGATATTATTTTTCAAAATTTTAAACCCGAATAATGCATTTGGACTTTGCAGGGAGACTTAATAAAAACTCCGTGAATCTCTTTGAAAGACCTCAGTGAATCTCCGTGAAATTCCCTAAACATCTCCGTGAAATTCCCTAAACATCAGCGTGTAACCCCTTAAACATCAAATTGCGTCAACATCCGAAACTTACCTATACGATCCACAATCTCGTCATTAGATAAATTTCTCAGTTTCTCAATACTGAACTCTTCCACACAGAAAGAAGCCATACAAGAACCATATATAAGCGCAGTCTTCATATTCTCAAAAGAAATATCTTCTGAATGAGCAAGGTAACCGATAAATCCACCAGCAAAAGTATCACCAGCCCCAGTAGGATCAAACACCTGCGCTAAAGGAAGTGCTGGTGCAGAGAATATTTCTCCATCACAGAAAAGTAAAGCACCATGCTCACCTTTTTTGATAACGATATATTTAGGCCCCATTTTATGAATCTTAGCAGCGGCATTGACCAATGAGTACTCGCCAGACAATTGTCTGGCCTCTTCATCATTAATGGTAATAACATCAACTTTAGCTATAGCTTCTAAAAGAGTGTCCATTGCGACATCCATCCAGAAGTTCATAGTATCGAGTACAATTAACTTTTGACTCCCGTCTAATTGATTCATCACTTGAATTTGAATCTCTGGAGTCAAGTTGCCCAACATCACATACTTGCTATCTTTATATGAATCTGGTAAAATAGGATTGAAGTCATCAAGAACATTCAAATCTGTAACCAAGGTATCTCTTTGGTTCATGTTTTCATGATACTTCCCAGCCCAAAAGAATGTAAGTCCATCTTGCTTAATCTGTAGACCTTCCATATCCACACCTCTATTTTCTAATGCTTTGATTTCATTCATAGGGAAATCTGCACCAACAATCGAGCATAGTCTGATTTTGTCTGTAAAATAGGAAGCTGCGTAACTTGCATAAGTGCATGCACCGCCAATTACTTTTTCCGCTTTTCCATATGGAGTTTCAATATCATCGAAAGCTACAGTTCCTATAGTAAGTAAGCTCATAGTTGTTGTTTGGTATTTTCATTGTTCCTTCTTTTTTAAGATCAATGAAAATGTGTTAGGTATTTTAAATACGGCGCAAAAGTAAATAATTTTTTCTAATTTGTAAAAGATTGATAATGATGGAATTTATATGAGAATTATTTGATTATTTTTGAAAATAATAGCTTTGAAAATAATATCTATTTAGAATGATAATTATTTGGAAAAATAAAGGATTCTTTGTCTTACTTTATACTGTTCTTTTTTTTGGACTGGTTCTTTTTTTAAGTGAATTTCTTGAAGAACGAATTGGGGGCATTTTTGCCTCTAATTACAATAGGATGATATTGTATGGAATAACCTGCATCTTGAGTGGGATTTTTACTGTTATAACAGATATTATTACTATCAATAATTATAAGATAGAACTAGATTTGTACCAACTTAATGAATTTTTCTTTATTCCTATGAAGCAGTTTGGTTACCTATTAATAGTTTTTGGTTTTCTTAATCTTGTTGCTGGAACCCTAGAAAGTTAAGATATTAGAAGAAGTAACTTGATTCTTTTAAAAAAGATTGCTATTCTTGTCGCATGATGAATTGGATCAATTGTATTTCAGCCAAACGAACAGGATATTCTTTTCCTTCTTCGGTCAATATTCGGTCGGATTATCAAAGAGATTATGACCGTTTGATTTTTTCTTCTGCTTTCAGACGATTGCAAAATAAGACACAAGTTTTTCCTTTGCCAGGCAGTAGCACATTTGTGCATAATCGATTGACTCATTCTCTAGAGGTGGCATCAGTAGGTCGGTCTTTAGGATCTGTGGTTGGAGATTTTATATGCAATGAAATAAATGAGAATAGTGAAGCAAAGCAATTTTATCATCATGACCTTAAGGGAGTTATTGGGGCAGGATGTTTAGCGCATGATGTGGGGAATCCAGCTTTTGGGCATAGTGGCGAAAAAGCATTATCCAATTATTTTATACAAAATGCTGAAGCTTCAATTGATGGAAGTACACTTAGATCATATTTCTCAGATAAAGAATGGTCGGACTTGACAGATTTTGAGGGAAATGCAAATGCTTTGAGAATATTGACGCATCATTTCAAAGGGAAGATGTCTGGTGGGTTGAGTTTGACGTATACCACTTTGGCTTCTATCTTGAAATATCCTTGCGAGTCAGTGGCAAAAACTAAGTCAAAGCATCGAAAGAAATATGGATTTTTTCAAGCGGAGAAACCTATCTTTAATGCAATAGTGAAAGATACTAACATGTATCAAGATGAGGATGAGCCACTGAGTTATTTTAGACATCCTTTTGTTTACTTGGTAGAAGCAGCGGATGATATTTGCTATCGAATAGTAGATATGGAGGATGCACATCGACTCAATATCATCACTAGGGATGAGGTTGAAAATGCTTTTTTAAATGTGATTTCAGAGGCAGAAAGACCTGAAAATGATATTGATAAGATAAAAGATACACTGCAAAAGCTAGATAATGATAATGAATCTGTCGCTTATCTAAGAGCCAAAAGTATCAATACCTTGGTGATGGAAAGTGCTGATGTATTTAAGGCTAATGTCGATAAAATAATAAGGGGGAAGTATTCATCCACCCTCATGGATGATGTAGAGCAAAAGTGTAACAGCTTAAAGCAAATTGAAAAAATGTCTGTAGACAAAATTTACAATCATCATTCAGTTATAAAAGTGGAATTGGCAGGATATAAGGTGATGTCAGGCCTTCTCGAATTGTTTGTACCTGGAATTTTAAATTCGAATGCTTCCGCTATTGAAAAGAAAAGTTTAGTGCTTTTACCTCAGCAATTTAAAACGGATGGAGGTGCTACACCTTATGAGAAAGTGATGGGCGTAATAGATTTTGTGTCAGGAATGACAGACGATTATGCAATTGAGATGTATCGAAATATTATGGGTATTGAAATAGCAATGCATTCTGCATAAGTTGTATCTTACATTAAGATAGAGTAGGCATAAAATTGATATATAAAATAATCCGGCAAGAGATCAGAGGCTTTTGCCTCGTTTTGATATCTAGATCGAGAGGAAGGTTTCAAAGCACTTTTCTGATTTGGTTTTAAAAGTTTTTAATTTTCATTATTAATTATTCATTGGAAAAATGAAGTTTTTCATTTATAGCAAATTGTTAAAAGATGCTGATAAGCAATATGTTCAAGACCTTCTTGATGTCATGGACGAGCAGAAAATTCAGTATGCAGTTTATGGAACGTATGCAGATCAGCTTATAAGTCATGGTCTCGTTTCGGAAGAAGTCGAAGTGATAAATACTTATGAAGAATTGATAAGAAATAAACCTGACTTGGTTATGACTTTGGGAGGAGATGGCACTATTTTGAGCGCTATTGATATTGTAAGGGATTCAGGTGTACCTATAATGGGTGTCAATCTTGGGCGACTAGGTTTTTTGTCTTCCATTGAGAAAATCAAAATAAAAGAAGTAGTTGAAGCTGTTGCAACGGGAGAATATTATATTGAACCCAGGACAATGTTGAAACTAAATTGCAATATGCCATTATTTGATTCATTGCCATATGCCTTGAATGATTTTACATTACACAAGAGAGACACCTCATCAATGGTGACGATTCATACTTATGTAAACGATAAATTTCTAAATAGCTATTGGGCAGATGGGATAGTAGTATCGACTGCAACAGGGAGTACAGGATATTCACTGAGTTGTGGCGGTCCTATTATATTTCCAACCAGTCAGAATTTAGTCGTCACCCCTGTCGCCCCTCATAATTTGAATGTGAGACCGATTGTCTTATCTAAAGATTCAAAAATATCATTTGAAATCGAAGGGAGGTCTGAGAATTTTTTGTGTACGCTTGATTCACGATACGAAACGATCACTTCCGAACATTTAATTACCATCGAAAAAGCTGATTTTAGCATTAATCTTGCTCATCCAAAAGGTGTTACATTTATGAAGACGATTCGTGGTAAGTTGATGTGGGGATTGGATAAAAGGAATCATTAATATAAAAAAGAAACCTAAACGCAAAAAAATCAGCCTAAACGAAAAAACCAGCCTGATTTTTAAAATCAAGCTGGTTTGATATATATTATAAAACTAATTGCTGATTACTCAGCAATCAACTCAATATTGATTTTAGCAGAAACTTCTTTGTGCAATTGTAATATCACTTCGTAAGTTCCAACTTCTTTGATGTTCTCGTCCAAAATGATCTTCTTTCTTTCGATTTCTGATTCAAATTGTTCTACGAGCGCATTTGCTACTTGAAGATTGGTAACACTTCCAAATATTTTCCCTGAAGTACCTGCTTTAACACCAATTTTTATGGTCTTTCCTTCCAACTTCTCAGCCAATGCTTTGTAGTCGTCAAGTTTAGCAGATTCTTTAGATTCGATATCAGCTATGATAGCTTCAAGTTTGCCTTTATTAGTTGCATTAGCGATTACAGCCATGCCTTGAGGGATAAGGTAATTTCTTCCGTATCCATTTTTTACAGTTACAACATCATGTTTGTAACCTAGCTTTTCTACATCTTTTAATAATATGATTTCCATGTCAATAGATTTTTAAAAAGTGGACTAAAATTTACTTCAAAAGGTCAGCAACATAAGGAAGCATTGCTAAGTGTCTAGCTCTTTTAATAGCTACAGCCACTTTCTTTTGGTACTTCAATGAGTTACCAGTGATTCTTCTCGGAAGAATCTTTCCTTGTTCGTTAATAAATTGAAGCAAAAAGTCCGGATCTCTATAATCGATGTATCTGATTCCGAATTTTTTGAATCTACAGTATTTTTTTCTTTGAGAACCAATATTTGGATTGCTCAAAAATTTAATATCATCTCTTGATGCCATTTTCTTTAATTTTTGTGGTGATTAAATTACTCCTCTTCAGATGTTGATGGAGCAGGAGCAGCAGCAACTGGTGCAGGTGCTGGTGGAGGAGTAGCTGGTGCTGGTTTTGGCTTTGGCTTTGGAGCTTCAGCTTTTACCGCTTCTTTTACTTCCTCTTTCACTTTATCTCTTTTCTTCCCGATAAGACCATTTCTCTTGTCATCGTTGAACTTGATTCCATATCTGTCAAGTCTAACGTTCAAGAATCTTAGGATTCTTTCATCTCTTTTTAAAGAAAGCTCCATTTTCGGAATGAATGTTCCACTTGGAGTAGTGTATTCAACCACATAGTAGATACCACTTGTCCTTTTTTTAATTGGGTATGCCAATTGCTTAAGGCCCATACCGTCTACATTTACGATAGAAGCACCATTGTCTTTCAATAGGTCTTCATAAGCCTTTGCTGTCGATTTAATTTCATCGCCTGACAGAACGGGATCGACGATAAAAGTCACTTCATATTGTATCATATACAGAAGTTATTGTTTAATGATTAATTAATAATTTTTTTAAAGGGCTGCAAAAGTAATGTTTTTTGATGAAACTACCAAGGAGTCTAGGGATGATCTATTCTTCATTCCTCGAAATGATGGTTTAAGTTTATTTTGAAGAGCATGGAATATATAAAAATCAACATCTAGCTTCGTGTTTTTCCTTTGTGATGCCTTACTGATCATAGTGGTTAAAGAATAAAGCTAGAATATGTCGAGAATTCTGCCTATTGGTTTTATTGCAAGTATAAATTAACCACAATAACCTCAATGGACAACAGGAAAATCAAATTGTAGTCCTAAAAAGACGGAAGTCCAATTCGTTGATTGGTGGAGGTGACAACTGAATCTCTTCCAACCAATCTTGATCGGAAATGATAATATTACAAGTGGAAGCAGCAATAAGCATAAATGGATTGGCTTTTGCATGATATTTCAAATGTTTCAAAAGTTTAGGCATGAGGCTTGGGAACAAAGAATTCATAAGGATTATACTCTCTACCTTAGGTAAATCTATTTTAGTAGCATCACCATTGAGAAAGTTAATTTTCAATCCCATTTTTTGACTTAATTGGCGACAGTACTGGACACGTTCAGAGACCATTTCTATTCCATGAAATTCTGTTTTCTTAAAAAGGTGAGCCCCGCAAAAAAGAACTCTTCCATTTCCGTTGCCCAGATCAAGAATAGACTTTGGCTCAAATGGAGTTAAAATTTTGTATAAGCGACGTATTAAATCATATGAAGTATCAGCTTGATATGTTCTATGCTCTGGACCATAATTGTCTACCAAGTCTAAAATGCATATGCTTTCTTTGACGATATCAGATTCGAGCTCAAATAATTGATCATAGCAATTGTCAGAAAATGAATCATTGTTTTTATGAAACGTTAATAGTTTTTTAGATATTTCAGATGTATAATTATTCACTTACCTCTGTTGATGCTACGACCACATATTTGCTAAAAACTCCTTCTAAGTATTATATAGCATCCTCCTTTTTCTTCATTTGTTCTTCAAGTAATTGATTTGATACAGCCATTCCAGAATTACAATGCGGACATATTTCTTCCTCGTATAAAATGAACTGATTACAAGAATGACAGATCTCTCCTAAATCAGGTAGTTTGCCAACTTCAGGAGCACTTTCACCTTCCATTCCACTTATGGATAAAGAAAGTAGGTCATTAATTTGATCTTCTGAATTTGATATTTCTTTTCCAATAAGAGCGTTGGGATCATCGGGAATCTCTTCCATTATCAATTTGAATCGTCCTATGTCAAAAGAGCCACATCCTGCTTCTTCCACTTTTTCAATGCGCTCGCGAAGTCCTTCTTTTTTTAATTCAATTACTCTGTAATGGCAATAAGGATTATTTCCTGGCCTACCTAGAAGAGAATGTGATGTCCAAGTACAACCAGCCTTGCAAACTTCTGCATAATAACATGTTTTGCAAAATCCCCATAAACTGTCTCGTGACCGCAATCTTCCAAAATGAATTTCAGGGCTTTTTGTCCAAATATCTTCTATACTTAAATCTTTAACATTTCCTCCAGTATATTCTTTTGTCGGCAAGGATGGGCAACCTTTCACAACTCCGTCCGCTTCTATTCCCATGACTTGCTGACCTGCACTACAACCTGTCCAGTGTTTGCTTTCTCCTGTAATGTCTCTTAATTTATATTCATAAGGACCGAAATATCCAACATTATTACCAACAGTCATGGCCAGACCCATTTCGCTAGCTTCGTCATATAGATTTGAAAGTAGGGGAAAGAGGATATCAAGCTGATAAGGCTGAAAGAGCAGTTCATCGTTATCTACTGCATTTCCCATGGCTACAGTCAATTGAATTTGCCATTGCTGAGCTCCTGCTGCTGCAATCATGTACATTAGTTCTCGTAATTGCGGTATGGTTGCAGGACCTATCTGAGTATTTACACTGGCACTAATACCTGCTTTTCTTGCTCTTTTCAGCACATCGATTGCCATTTCAAAAGAACCTTTCACCCCTCTCACGGAATCATGAAATGTCGCTAAACCATATATAGAAACACCAAGACCTTGCAGTCCCGAATCTACTGCATCATTTAATCGCTTTTCATTGAACGCCCAGCCTCCAGTTTGGAGACCACAATAGATTCCATGTTTGCGAATCGCTTTTATAATTGAGGTCCAATCTTTTTTCAAGAATGCTTCTCCACCAATCAATGTGATTTCACGAGTACCCAGTCTTGCTATACTTTCTACAATTTCTAGACAATCTTCAGTGGTAACTTCATCTGGTCTTTTTTTCAGGCTCGTGACCCACAATGTTTACATTTCAAATTGCAGGCAAGGGTGAGTTCCAATACCACATGAACTGGAGTATGATCCCAATAATCTTCTTTTTTAAATGATCTAGCGGGTAGGGTATTTTCCATTGTATTATTTTTCGGTCAAATGATTGTTAGGAAGGTTATTAAAATGCTCGGTATTTTTAAATATTAGATTTTAACAAAACTTGGGAAATGTTTTCTAACAAAAAGCATTACATTATCTTCTCTGTAGAGTATAGTACACAGAGATATTAAAAGAATATTGATCTTCTTCGGAGTAATAGTATAAATACGGATTCAACTCAAATAGTAAAATACCAATGAGTTAAATCCGAACAATTTTGCTAAGTAAGAAATAGTAAATCAGTATTTACCTGATTCAAGTTTGGCTATTTCTTGTTTAAGTATTTCCAGAGCAGTAGCGACATTGCCATGTTCTGCAAGAAATTCTTCAGCTTGTTTTTGAATAGCTTTCATTTGATTGAGGTCACGAGAAGCAGCTGCTTTGTGGATAGCAACACCGTAGAGTGCAATTGCCATAATTAAGGTTTTAAAAAAGGATAGTAAATAAATTATATATAAATCTTATAATACCTGACCGTCAAATAGTAAGACTAGAACAGGACATTACACAATTTATTGATCTTAAATTTCAATCTACTTTCAACAATCATTGCAACCAAATGAAGTTGCTATGAAGAAAGCAAAATGAATTGTTATTTCTACTAAAAAATATGATTCTAATATAGAGGCAAATAGAGAATCTTACCTAGTTAATTAAATTTATTTTGGATAACATAGTTGAATTTGGAAAGCACTTAAAACACCTATTAGATTACTCACAAAATCTTCCCTAAGATAAAACTTAATTTTGAAAATGCAAAAAGAATTATCGAAAAATTGAAACAGAGCTTTCCAATCCTTCCCGATAACTATCGGGAGGCTTTGGGATCTCGGCCATAGTGTGTAGACGGATTCCCAAGCTTGCAAGGATTGGGAATCCCGACTTCTTGAATGTTTGCCTGTCTTTTGAATCTAATGATAAAAGGAGCTTACTAATCCTTCCCGATAACTATCGGGAGGCTTGGAAATCTCGGTCATAGCATATAAAGGGATTCCCAAGCTTGCAAAGATTGGTAAGCCCGAATCCTTGGATATTTACCTGACTTTTGGATTATTGAGCCTTCTTTGTGGTTAATTAATTTTTGTAATAAAATGACTAAAATGAATTCTGGCAAAATTCTGAATTTAACCACAAGTTCTCCAAGATATCTCAAGGAAAACACTTAGCTAAATGTTGAAACTCTTTTAGAGTGGTAGGAATGATTTTTAGAATTGAATTATATTTGGCAAAAAACAATCAAGATGTATTTCAGGAATATCTCCAAAATAAACTTTGAAGGAAGAGAATCAAAAAATCCATTAGCATTCAGATGGTATGATGAGTCACGAATTGTAGCAAGCAAATCGATGAAGGATCATTTCAAATTTGCAGTTGCTTATTGGCATAGCTTGTGTGGTGGAGGGGGCGATCCTTTTGGAAGTCCGACGAGACCTATGCCTTGGTTAGAAGCTGATGATCCATATCAAAGAGCTAAGGATAAAATGGATGCAGCTTTTGAGTTCATTACCAAATTAGGTGTTCCCTATTATTGCTTTCACGATGTAGATCTTATCGATGAGGGAGACACTATTGAGGAATATGAAAAGCGGATGGCTTTTATTACAGATTATGCATTAGAAAAACAAAAAGAAACGGGCACCAAACTTTTGTGGGGCACAGCCAATCTTTTTTCGCACCCAAGATATATGAACGGTGCGAGCACAAATCCAGATTTTGCTGTTGTCGCTCGTGCTGGAGTACAAGTGAAAAATGCGCTGGATGCTACTATCAAGTTGGATGGTGAAAATTATGTTTTTTGGGGTGGAAGAGAAGGATATATCTCGCTTATAAATACAAACATGAAGAAGGAACTGGACCATCTGGCTCGATTTCTTACTATGGCGAAAGATTATGGTAGAGCAAATGGTTTTAAAGGAAAATTTTTCATTGAACCTAAACCTGCTGAACCATCAAAACATCAGTACGACTTCGACGCTGCAACAGTAATAGCTTTCCTGAGAGAATACGATCTCATAGATGATTTTAGTTTAAACCTAGAGGTCAATCATGCTACTTTGGCTGGGCATACTATGGAGCATGAGATGACAGTAGCTGCTAATGCAGGACTCTTAGGTAGTATTGATGCCAACAGAGGAGATTATCAAAATGGTTGGGACACTGATCAATTTCCCATTGATATTTATGAATTGACACAGATGATGTTGGTCTTTCTAGAAAGTGGAGGATTGCAAGGCGGAGGAATCAATTTTGATGCTAAACTAAGACGTAATTCTACCGATCTTGAAGATTTATTTTTTGCCCATATTTCAGGAATGGATGCTTTTGCTAGGGCATTGATAGTTGCAGATGAGATACTGACTAATTCTGATTATTCGAAATTAAAAAATGGAAGATATGCCTCTTTCAATAATGGAAAAGGTAAATCATTCGAAGATGGAAATTTGACTTTAGATGATTTAAGCAAGATTGCAAAAGAAAGTGGTGAGCCAAAGCAAGTTAGTGGAAAGCAAGAGATGTTGGAGCAATTGATAAATATGTATATATAAGCATTTCGATATACACGCACTAGCTGGTTGTATGACCTCGCAGAGGTCAGGTTTGTGATATATTTTTTTCTAAAGTAGTATAATCGCTCTGCGATTATTATTCACAGTCTAAATATATGTTTTTCTAATATTTATTCGTGATCTCAGAGAGGTCATACTAATTTATCATCTAGGTATAATTTAACATCCAATCTCAGATAGGTCAAGTATCATAATCATTGATAAAATCAAATACATATTCATCTTTAAATTCAATTTCATATTTGTTCAATAATGAAAAATATTCATCCTTAAATGATCGGTCTTTGTGATGATCTTCTTGATTTTTAATATATTCTAAAACCGAGGGCATTTCTCGCCACCCAACTGGAAAAACGCCATATCAAGATTGCCATTGGAATTGAAATGGCGTCAATTTATTGTCTTTGATATACTTGGAGCTTGACTTCTTAATTTCTCTTAAAGATCAGGTACCAATTCATTTAAGTTATAATCTAGTAATATATGGATATGATTATGATATCCATTCACAGCCAGCGGATAATGACCTTTGTTTTTTATTATGCCAGAGACATAAGAAAATAAATTTGGTCTCCATGATTTATGCAGAAGAGCATTTCTATTCTTTACGGCAAAAACAATATGTAAGTACACCTTTTTATATGTATTAGCCATGAGATGTTATTGGATTGTATGACCTCGCTGAGGTCAGGATTGTGATATATTTGTTTCTAAAGTAGTATAATCGCTCTGCGATTATTAGAGCAAACGATTCAATTCAATTTTGTTATTCCTCTAAATCAAAATGATCCATATGAAATATGTTGCTATAAATAATATTTGATGCATTTGCCCTAATTATTATTTGCTTGCATTATTTACAGAGAAACTGATAAATAGAAAGAAAAAACAAAGTCTATTAGGTTTTAATTTCAAATAACAAAAATTACTTTTGCGCTCCACATATTGATAAGTATAATATGAAGCACGAAAATAAATCCTACTCCATAATCGTCAATCTTGAATTCAATGAATTACTGCAAAGGTATATTCCTGAACCTTACATCTTTGCATTAGAACAAGACGGTACGATCGGAAGGATGAAAGCTAGAGCAACTGATATTACAGTGCCTACATACAACATCATACTTCCTGAAGAGCAAACTGCAAAGATCATGGACTTTTCAATGCAGTTGAGTTTAGCGGGTTTAGAATCGAAATATTGTACTAAAAAAAGAGCACAAAACGACCTCATCAAGCTCTTTCAAACTAAAGAAGTAAAAGACTCTATTCTGAAGTATTTTGATCGGAGGTTAAATGACATGTTCAATGTGTTGAAGGAATGGGATATTTCGCTCATTGTAGGTATCGAGCGAAAAGTGCGATTAGAGGAATTGAAAGTTTCACATGCGGATCAATCTGCAGAACCAGTGCTGCGCTTTGAAAAGACTAATCTTGGAATCAAATATTCTCTAAAGCTGGATACAGAGCAGAGTATACCTTGGTCCCCATTTCAAAAAGATGTACATATCCTGTCCAATGGTAATCCGTGGATTATTGCCGATTATAAATTGTACAAATTAGAAAAAATTAATGGGAATAAGCTGAAGCCTTTCCTCAAAAAGGAAGACATTTTTATTAAGAATGAAATGGTCTTTACCTACTTCGAAAAGTTTATTCTTCAGGTTGCTCAAAAGGCGGAAATTGAGGCAGAAGGATTTGATGTGATTCAGTACAATGAGATTGAAGGGTGTAGCTTGAATTCGACCTTTGATTTTGTGAATAAAGAATTAGTGTTGGATGTAGAATTTGAATATAAAGATTCATCTTTTTTGAATAGCTCAATTGCTAATAATAAGACTAGAATTAGTGTATCAGACGGCAAGAATATATCCATCATCCAAATCAAAAGGGATTTTGAAAAGGAAGCCAAATGGATTGCTAAACTTAAAGAATTAGGCCTTGAATTGAACATGTCCAAAAGATTCCGTTTGGCAGATGACGAAGATCAATATGGGATGATACAATTTTTGATAAAGCATAAGGCACAATTGGCAAATTCAGGATTTGCATTACAAAAACAGAATATAGAAGGCAAACCTGTATCAATGGATCAACAATCAATTCACTTGAAATCAAATGTGGAGAATGATTGGTTTGACATTCATGGAGTAGTTGAAGTTGGGAAGCATAGGATTCCGTTTGCACAACTGTTAGAATCAGTTCGAGATGGCAATCGCTTTTATCTTTTGCCAGATGGTACTCACTTTCTTATTCCTCTGACATGGATGACAAAGTACGAGGAGATAGCCAAATTTGGAGAAAGGGAAGGGGATGGATTCCGAATTCGAAAGTCGCAGTATACTTTTATTGATGAAGTGGAAGAGCTGTCAGGTACTGTTCAGATGGACATCGTGATCGATACGGATATTGATTATACTCCTTCACCACACCTGAACGCTACTCTTCGACCTTACCAAATAGATGGTGTGAAATGGCTGATCGCTCATCAGCAAAATGGATTAGGGGCTTGCCTGGCAGATGATATGGGGCTGGGTAAGACGCTTCAAACAATTGCAGTTTTATCATATACCAAAGATCGATTAAAGCGAAATAAGGCGTCTTCAGCCGCACAAATGACACTTTTTGGTGCGGAGATGATGGAGGAGGTGAGTCCGCTTCGTGCTTTGGTTATCCTTCCTTCTTCCTTGGTATTCAATTGGTTTAAGGAGATTAAAAAATTCAATAGTTCGTTGCATACCATCCGATTTGTAGGTGCTCAGCGGAAAAAGCAGATAGCCACCTTAGATACTTTTGATGTGGTATTGACTACCTATCACACGGTATTGCGAGATATCGAATTACTGAAATCGATAAATTGGGAATATGTGATTCTCGACGAAAGTCAAATGATCAAAAACAAGGAGTCCAAGATGTTCAAGTCCATCAATAAGTTGACTTGTGAGAACAAAATATCACTTTCTGGTACGCCCATTGAAAATTCACTTTCTGATTTATGGTCCCAAATGGAATTCATCAATCCTAAGATGTTGGGTGAATTTTCATTTTTCAAGAAGAATTACTTGACGCCTATTGAGAGATACAGAGATGAAGATGCCTTGAGTCAGTTGGCAAGGTTGGTCAAGCCTTTTATATTAAGAAGGACAAAAGAAGAGGTAGCTAAGGATTTGCCGCCATTGATAGAATCCGTAGAATATGTAGAATTGCATAAGGCTCAGAGAGACATCTATGACAAAGTAAAGAGCGCCACGAGAAATTATTTACTAGGTTTAGATAATGCAGATCGATCTTTTAAATTTCATGTATTTGCAGCATTGACCAAGCTTCGACAGATCTCGAATAATCCAATCATGGTCGATGATTCTTATGAAGGAGGATCGGAGAAAATGGATTACATCCTGTCGAAAATGGAAACTTTATATAAGGCAGGACATAAGGTTTTGATTTTTAGCTCCTTCACCAAATTGATCAAACTATACACCGAAGAATGCGATCAAAGAGAATGGTCATATACTACGCTCACTGGCAGCCACACCCAAAAACAAAGAGAAGCGTCAGTTCAGCAATTTCAAGAAAAGGCAGAGATTAATTTTTTCTTCATTTCCTTAAAAGCAGGCGGGGTAGGGCTTAACCTTACCGCTGCTGATTATGTCTTTATCCTCGATCCATGGTGGAATCCATTTGCTGAGAAGCAGGCTATTGCACGGGCACATCGTATTGGTCAGGATAAGAAGGTGAATGTGATTCGGTATATTGCTAAGGATACTATTGAGGAGAAGATCTTGGCTTTGCAGGAGAGGAAGAAGACCATTTCTGATGATATTATTAATTTTAAGGAGGAGAGTTTGGATTTGGATGTAGGGGATGTTGAGTTTGTGTTGGGGTGATTTGGTTTAGGGTTCTTATTTTATAAATTTTGGAGGGGAATTGTATCTTTGGGGTGTTGAGATAGGGTTGCTAATTGTGCAATTCTTTAAATGTAAATGAATATTCAGAAATCATTGATTGTAATATTATTTTGAATTTGAGATCGCATATATGTTTTATATTATTGGGAGCATTAATGTTTATTTCATGCGAAGAAAAACATATAGTAACTTTCGATGAATATTCCTTTGCCATATCTAAAAAACTTGAAGAAAATAGAGATAAGAATAACGAAAATGTTTTGCTCTCATTGGGAAGTAGGGATGGGGTAGTTATTTTGATCCAAAACAAAATAAATATTTTGGCAAGCTATGTTCTTTCAAGGTATAAGGGTTATGAATTACTATCGAATATGCACACTTATAAGTTTGCATCGTATATGAAGACATTGAAAGGATACGATACCAGTGAGGTTGAATTTGGTGATGAAGGAAAAGTTATATTTACAAAACAAACTTTCAAATATAAAGAGGAAGGTGTTGAAATAAATTCTGATATTCGAATAGTGCAGTTGGATACTAATTATTATGCCTTTTATACTTTAGTTTTTAAACCTGAGAATAAAAATAATTTCAAGGTCGTAGATAAAATGATTAAGAGTCTTAATGATCGAAATTAATTGATCAATATTTTGAAAAACATTTAAAATAAAAAACTTTGTTCGAACAAACATTTAAGAATATAGATGATATTCTACATAAAGATGCAGGATGCGGAAGTGAATTGGATTATGTAGAACAAACCTCATGAGTGCTGTTCTTGAAATACTTAGATGATCTAGAAAAAGACAAAGAAAATGCGGCTCTACTATCTGGCCAAGAATATACACGACTCATAGAACCTGCCTATCAATGGGCTACTTGGGCAGCTCCAAAACTAGCAGACGGAAATATAGACCACAATGCGCAAACAGGTGATGATTTACTGGACTTTGTAAATGCTGAATTATTTCCCTACCTCAAAAGATTTAAGGCAAATGCGTCTAGTGCAGATACCATTGAATACAAGATTGGTGAAATCTTTAGTGAATTAAAAAACAGGATTCAGTCCGGATATAATCTACGTGAAGTCGTAGGACTGATAGATCAGTTGCGTTTTCGTACCCATGCAGAACAACTAGAAATGAGTCACCTTTATGAGGGGAAAATCAAAAATATGGGGAATGCTGGGCGTAATGGTGGTGAATATTACACACCACGTCCTTTGATTAAAACTATAGTGAAAGTGGTGAGTCCAAAAATCGGAGAGACGGTTTATGATGGTGCAGTAGGTTCAGCTGGCTTCTTGGTAGAAGCTTTTGATTATCTCAGAAATAGTAAAAAACTATCTACCAAAGACATAGAAACACTACAAAAGAAAACCTTCTACGGTAAGGAGAAAAAATCACTAGCCTACATTATTGGTATTATGAATATGATATTGCACGGAGTAGAAGCTCCCAATATTATCCATACCAATACCTTGGCTGAAAACATTGCTGATATACAAGAAAAAGACCGCTACAATGTAGTATTGGCAAATCCGCCTTTTGGAGGAAAAGAACGAGCAGAAGTACAAGAAAACTTCCCGATTAAAACTGGTGAAACGGCTTCCTTGTTTTTACAGCATTTCATTAAAATATTAAAAGCAGGTGGTAAAGCAGGTATAGTCATTAAGAACACATTTTTGAGCAATACCGATAATGCTTCTATTGCCATACGTAAAGAATTATTAGAAAACTGTAATCTGCATACCGTTTTAGATTTGCCTGGCGGAACCTTTACAGGTGCTGGAGTGAAAACAGTGGTTTTGTTTTTTACTAAAGGAGAACCCACCAAAAAAGTATGGTTCTATCAATTGAACCTTGACCGTAATTTGGGCAAAACAAATCCGCTCAATGAAAAAGATTTGGCTGATTTTATCAAGCTTCAAAAAACGAACGCAGAAAGTGAAAATTCTTGGAATGTACGCATGGCAGATGTAGATCAAACTACTTTTGACCTTTCTGCTAAGAATCCGAATACGCCAGAAGAAGCTCCATTGCGACAGCCTAATGAGATTCTGGAGGCAATGGCTGCTTTGGATAAGGAGAGTGCGGATGTAATGGAAAGCTTAAAAGTGTTGATTGGGAATGGCTAAGAAATTGACAATGGAAAATACAAACTTACCCGTGAGGTGGGAAATGAAGACTATTGGTGAGGTATGTGATGTTAGAGATGGAACTCACGATAGTCCAAAATATCAAGATGAAGGTTATCCTTTAATTACTTCTAAAAATCTAAAGAATGGTAAAATTGTCTATAATAAAGTAAAGTATATATCTGAAAATGATTTTAAACATATTAATAAACGTAGTAAAGTAGATATAGGAGATATTCTCTTTGCTATGATTGGTACAATTGGCAACCCAGTAGTAGTTGTAAATAAACCTAATTATGCAATTAAAAATGTAGCCCTATTTAAGGTTGGAGAACTTTTAGATAGTAATTATTTAAAATATTATCTTAGTTCTCAATTTGTTATTGATAAAATGCAAAGAGAAGCAAAAGGTACAACTCAAAAGTTTGTAGGACTTGGCTATTTAAGAAAATTTTCTATTCCACTTCCTCCACTGACCCAACAAAAACAAATATTAGCCATTTTAGACAAAGCCTTTGCAGCCATAGATACCGCAAAAGCCAATGCAGAACAAAACCTACAAAATGCTAAAGAGCTTTTTGAGAGTTATTTGCAGAATGTGTTTGAGAATAAAGGGGAGGATTGGGAGGAGAAAAAGCTTGATGAAGTTTGTGAAATAACATCTAAGTTAATTGACCCAAAAGAATCGGAATATCAAAATCTAATTCACATTGGTGCTGGAAATATTGTATCAGAAAAAGGAACATTAATTAAATTAAAAACAGCTAAAGAAGAAAAGCTTATCTCTGGAAAATTCTTATTTGATGAATCAATGGTTCTTTATAGTAAAATTCGACCATATTTAATGAAAATTGTAAAATGTGAATTCAAAGGATTGTGTAGTGCTGATATTTATCCATTAGTTCCTTTCAAGAATAAAATAACACAATCATTTTTGTATCACTTGTTATCATCAAATCATTTCACAGAATATGCAATTAAAGGTTCTCAAAGAGCAGGTATGCCTAAAGTAAATAGAAAACACCTTTTTGATTTTTCTTTTTATTGCCCATCAATTGAAGAGCAAAAACAAATCATCCGAAAACTAGATAGCTTATCAGCCGAAACCAAAAAACTAGAATCCATCTACACCCAAAAAATAGCCGATTTGGAAGAGATGAAAAAGAGTGTGTTGCAGAAGGCATTTAGTGGGCAATTGTCTGAATTATGATTTTTAGGATTAGAGGATGATGGGATTTTTTTTAATTTTAATAATCCTAGAATCAATTCATCTTATGAATCCTAATGCTGACAAAAAGGTTGACGGGTGATTGGATTAATGGGTGCTAGGATTAGAGGATGATATGATTTTAAATTAAGATGTCTGAAATATGATTTTTAGGATTAGAGGATGATAGGATTTTTTTTAATTTTAATATTCCTAGAATCAATTCATCTTATGAATCCTAATGCTGACAAAAAAGTAATACTAATGAAACACGAAGATGTAACTCGAAAAATAATTGGTTGTGCGATGAAAGTCCATTCTGCACTAGGTAATGGTTTTCAAGAAGTCATCTATCAGCGTGCTTTGGCAATTGAATTTGATAAACAAGGGTTAATTTATCAAAGAGAAATGAAAATGACTATTCATTATGATGGAATAGATATCGGAACCAGACGAGTTGACTTTTTTGTTGAAGATAATATTATGGTGGAGTTGAAAGCAGTAATACAATTGGAAGATGTGCATTTGGCACAAGCTATGAATTATTGTCAGGCGTATAAGTTACCAATAGGATTATTAATTAATTTTGGGTCCAAAAGTCTTCAATTTAAGCGAGTGTACAATGTAAATCATCCTGATAACAAAGAATACATCAAAAATAATCCTAAAATCAATCCATCATAGAAAACCTAATTCTGACAATCATGAATGAAGCTGAAACTAGAGCAGAATTAATAGACCCAAAGCTGAAAGAAGCGGGTTGGGGTGTAGTAGTGGGTTCTAAAATACTGAGAGAACGCAACTGCCAAATTACTGCGGGTCGAATACAAGCTGGGGGCAAACGTGCAAAACCATTGATTGCTGATTATATTTTGGTTTATAAAGGCATTAAGCTTGCAGTTGTGGAGGCAAAAGCAAGAATTTCAGCAGTAGGTGAAGGTGTAGCTCAAGCTAAATTATATGCGGATAAATTAACATTAGATACGACCTATTCTTCTAATGGTGATGAGATTTATCAAATCTGCATGGAAACAGGTGAAGAAGGACTGGTAGATCGATATTTGACACCTCAAGAATTATGGATAAAATCATATCCACTAAAAGCAAGTTCAGAAATCACCGAACTATGGAGAGACAAATTCTCTGACATTCCATTTGAAGATAAATCGGGGACATGGCAACCCCGATATTATCAAGAAATAGCAATAAAAAGAACATTAGAAGCTGTAGCGCAAGGTGAAGACAGAATCTTGCTAACACTCGCCACAGGAACTGGTAAAACGGCTATTGCGTTTCAAATCGCTTGGAAGCTATTTTACACACGATGGAATCTCACCTTCAATAATCAATATCAAAAAAGACGACCTAGAATTTTATTTTTGGCGGATAGAAATATATTAGCCAATCAGGCATTCAATTCCTTTTCGGCATTTCCAGAAGATGCCATGGTGCGTATCAAACCAAAGGAGATTAAGAAAAGAGGGAAAGTACCTACCAATGGCAGTATCTTCTTTACCATTTTTCAGTCTTTAATGGCAAATGATAGTACGGCTGATGCAGAGGAGTTGGAAGAAGGAATTACTACTGATTATGACAAAGCTGCTGCCTATTATAATCAGTACCCAAAAGATTATTTTGATTTTATAGTTATAGACGAGTGTCATAGAGGAGGAGCGAATGATGAAGGAAATTGGAGAGGGATTTTAGACTACTTCTCTCCTGCTGTTCAATTAGGATTAACCGCAACCCCAAAACGAAAGGACAATGTAGATACTTACAAATATTTTGGCGATCCTGTTTATATCTATTCATTAAAAGAAGGAATTAATGATGGATTCTTAACGCCGTTTAAAGTAAAGCGTATTAAAACCACTATTGACGATTATGTCTACACAGATGATGATACTGTGATAGAAGGAGAAATTGAAGAAGGGAAATTGTATGAGGAAAAAGACTTTAATCGTAAAATCGTAATTCCTGCGAGAGAACGCTATCGTGTAAAAGCATTTATGAATGATGCGAATGAAAGTGATAAGACTATCATTTTTTGTGCAACCCAAGCACATGCTGCTATGGTGCGTGATATGGTAAATCAGAATAAAAAACACAGCAAAAACACAGAGTACTGTGTACGTGTGACTGCCAATGATGGTGAAATAGGAGAAAATGCCTTAAGGGTATTTCAAGATAATGAGAAAAGCATTCCTACAGTTTTGACCACATCTCAAAAACTATCTACAGGAGTGGATGCACGTAATGTGCGTAATATCGTATTGATGCGTCCTGTGAATCAGATTATAGAATTCAAACAAATTGTAGGTCGAGGAACAAGAACTTTTGACGGGAAAGATTACTTCACTATTTACGATTTTGTGGATGCACACAAACGATTTCTTGACCCTGAATGGGATGGAGAACCCGTTGAACCCATACCTCCTACAATTTGTGATGATTGCCATCAAAGTCCTTGTATTTGTGAGAAAGAAGAGCCAAAACCATGTGATAAGTGTGGTGGGAATCCTTGTATTTGTGCTGTAAAAGACCCAACTTCAGAATATAAAAAGAAAATAAGGGTCAAACTTAAAAATGGGAAGGAGTTGGCAATTCAACATACCACTCAAACTATGTTTTGGGATGCTAGTGGAAAGCCGATCTCGGCAGAAGAATTCCTAAATAACCTATTTGGAGAATTACCAAATTTATTTAAAAGTGAAGCCGAATTAAGAGAATTATGGAGCAATCCTACAACGAGAAAGACATTACTTGAAAAATTAGAAACAGCAGGTTATGGAACTGAAGAATTAAATGCATTAAAAAAGTTAATTGATGCAGAGAAAAGTGATTTGTTTGATGTGTTGGAATATGTGTTCAATAGTGAAATAAAACCAATTACACGAGCTGAACGAGTGGCAGCAGAAGAAGCTACTATTTTCACTTTGATGAATGATAAACAAAAAGGATTTATAGAATTTGTATTGAGTAAATACATTGAAATTGGAGTAGGTGAATTAGACCAAACAAAACTTCCTGTTTTATTGTCTAGTATGTTCCAATCGCAGGCAGATGGAATTGAAGAATTAGGAGGAGATGTATTAAAAATTAGAAATCTGTTTATTGAATTTCAACAGCATTTATATAAGACGGCGTAAAACTGGACAAATTGCAATATACCAACCCATAGTAAATAAAAAACAACAATCTGCGAAGCAAATTCTTTACACAAGTCTTTGCAACCTCAATAAGAATGCTATTTGCTTTTCTTATTTAGGTTGTTTATATTTTATCAATCGTTAAACAAAATTAATTTTTTACATAAAATTTCACTATCCGAATCTCCTTCTCACCATTCATCACTCGGAGGAAATACATCCCACTCGTTAGTTGAGAAACATTCTTCTGCACTACTCCATCAAAAATCACCAGAAGCAATCTTTACGACCTTTCTCCCCATAACATCAAAAATACCCATTCGAATATTTTCAGCATATCTTAATCTTAAGTCTATATTTATAATACCTCTCCTTAGATTTGTTACCTCTGAAATCGAATTCCTGACCAATCTAATTCTTATTATTATCTATTCTCACTAATAACTTATGAATATTTAATAGTTAATGAACTATTCATAACTTAAATATGTCTATGTAAGTATTATAGAAATGAAATAATATTTGTATTAACTTATGATATATTAATAGTTATATACATTATTTATATTTAAATAATGATTATTAAGTAGTTAAAACCAAAATATGAGCAATTGGATATTTTTGACAGAATCGGAAATAATAAATGACATGGGGGCAAGACTTAAGCAAATTAGGTTACAACATAACCTGACCCAAAAAGAACTGAGTAAGGATGTTGGTTTAAGTGTATCAACGATAAGTCTCATTGAACAAGGAAAGTCAACAACAGTGGAAAGCTTAATAAGAATATTGGTAAGGCTGAATAGAATAAAAGACCTTGAGTCCGTATTTCGGGTTGGAGAAAATTTAGAATTAAAGTTAAAATTTGAGCAGGCCAATTTGAAATCAAAAAGACAAAGAGCTTCAAGAAAAATTAAATAAAAATGATAGTTCAAGTAAATTTATATAATGAACCATTAGGATTAGTAGAGTGGAATAATGAGAAAGGAAGTGCTACTTTTCAATATCTTGAAGAGACGTTAGCAAAAAGTATTGAGCCTTCTCCAATTCTAATGCTGAAGGAAGAAAGGATATTCGAAACGAATAGAAACCATGCAAATTTTCATAATCTCCCATATCTATTGTCAGACTCAATGCCAGATGATTTTGGAAATATAATGATGAAAGAATGGTTGAGACAAAAGGATCTTGTCTTTGATGATATCAACCCAGTTGAGAGATTAACATATGTCGGACTTAGAGGCATGGGAGCACTGGAATATGAACCGTTCAATCACACACAGAATAATAATTATGAGGTAGATGTAAGTGAGTTATTCGATGTAGCAAAAAATGTATTGGAGGGAAAGAAGGAATCAACATACGAAGATTTGGATGAGAAAAGCGTAACAGATATTCTACGTATAGGAACATCAGTAGGTGGAGCAAGAGCTAAAGCATTAATTGCAATTAAAAGAGATGCTTCTAATAAAATCAAAGAAATCAGACCTGGTGATATTATCCAAAAAGACGACGACTTCACATACTGGCTTTTAAAAATAGATGTTGCTAATCAAAAAACGCTGGGCGAAAATGATGGGTTTGGCAAAATAGAATATGCATATTACAAAATAGCAAAAGCTGCTGGGATAGAAATATCTGATAGTACTTTATATGAAGAAAACAATAGGTTTCATTTTTTAACTAAGAGATTTGATCGAACAGATAAGGGTGAAAAAATCCATATGCAAACATTTGGAGCATTAGCAGGAATAGATTTCAGAATGCAGAAGGCCAGCTCCTATGAAACTTTGTTTAGAGTCATGAAAAGATTGAGGATTAATTATCAACAATTTGAACAACAATATAGACGAGCAATTTTTAATATTATAGCAAGAAATCATGACGATCATGTTAAAAATTTCTCTTTCCTAATGGACAAAGATGGAAAATGGAGAATATCACCAGCCTATGATATTACATACAACTATAATCCAGATGGGAGATGGACAAGTGTTCATCAGTCATCAATAAATGGAAAATTTGATGATTTTACTAGAGCAGATTTAATAGAATTTGGAAAAAAATTCGGGATAAAAAAAGCTAAATTTATAATAGATGAAGTAATAGATGCAGTTGCCAAATGGCCAAGTATAGCCAAGGAAATTGAAATTCCGCAAGATTCAATTTCATTGATTCAAAATAATCATAGACTAAAAATAGTCTAGAAAGATTTAATTAGAAGGTTTTTTTGGTGAGCTATGCATATTAAAAAACTAACACCTAACTCCGTGCTTCCCTTTGTGCTTCCTTGGTACCTTAGTGGTGAAAAAAAACATGTTTGCTAAGTTGAAAATTCTAGTCTCTAAATCGATTATTCCATTGATATTTGAGGGAATTAATTTCAGTGCATAAATTATAATTTTTATATTTTGTACACGAAATGGGGAAGTTTACAAAAGACTCTTTGCTTTTTAGCCTTTACAATTAGTTATGTTATATACTACCAATATCAGGAATACGCTGATTTTAGACATATGAAACATAATAATTCTAAATTAAACTCAAACGAAATAGTTTCTTGTTTCATAGAAAAGGAACAGGGATACTTTGACATTGAAGACGTGTACAAGACGCACCCGAACGCTTCAAAAGGAGCCATCAGAGAGCTATTGAGTGATATGTCTAGACGAGGGATACTTTCAAGAATCAAAGAAGGGTTATATCTAATTATTCCTCTTGGTGATGATAGTAATACCTATACCCCGAATTGGCATCTATTAGCAAAACACTTAGTTAAAAATGCTGATTTTTACATTGGCTATTATTCTGCCTTACAAATTCACGAGTTGATTACTCAACCCTCTTTAAAGCAGCAAATTGTAGTATCGAAACAGCAGAAAAAATCCATCCTTCATCTGAAAAACTTGAAGGTCCAATTCATTTATCATAATCAAGCCCATTTTTTCGGATCAAAGAAAATATGGATCAATAAATATGACAAGGTACTTTGTTCAGATCTTGAAAAAACTTTTATTGATTGTCTGTTTAAACCAGACTATGCTGGCGGAATAGTAGAAATTGCTCGAGCAATATATATATCCAGAGGGAAAATGGATTTTGGTCGATTATTAAACTATGCAATTAAATTCAAATCTCAAGCTGTTTATAAAAGACTTGGCTACTTATTAGAAGTATTGAATATCAAATCAGATATTATAGAATCACTTTTCACATTAAGATCAAACTCCTACGTCGTACTGGACACCGAACTTCCAAAACAAGGAAAAAGGTCAAGTAGATGGAAAGTGCAGAAAAATATAGATGAAGAAACTATTAAATCCGCACTAGAGACATGATTAAACCAAGAGAAATACAAAAGAAAGCAAATGCTGAAGGCGTAAGGGATACTCAAATTGAAAAAGATTATATACTATCATGGATACTATAAGGGATTGCACATCACGATAAATTATCAAAAGTATTAGTCTTTAAAGGTGGGACTGTATTAAAGAAAGTATATTTCGATGACTATAGATTTTCAGAAGATTTAGATTTCACACATTAGGAAGACCCAAACTGAAGTTTCTCAGTTATAAAGTTTCTCAGTTAAGTAGTGGTATATTTTGTGTGTATCACAAATTGCACAAAAAGTAAATCATAATTGTTTGTTTAGTTATTAACATTGTCATCCTGGACCGCAGTGGAACATTGTCATCCTGAGCGCAGTCGAAGGAAGACAATGCTATTATTGCAGTAATTTCGACAGAAGTGGAGAAATCTAGCTCTTGATGTAATAAAATGGTGGATTTCTCCACTGCGGTCGAAATTAAAGTAAAGGCATACTCCTTGATTCTTCGACTTCGATGAATCTTCGCTCAGAATGACAAGGAGTGCTCGACTGCGCTGGCGCTTCGCTATCTATGACAAGTTTGTATCTTATTAATTTACAGCAATTTCTGTATTTAATAATTTTATTATATAACAAACAAATTTACGTATAGCCTCTTGTCATTACTTTAACTTTAAAGCAGCAAGGCGCTTTTTGGAGCTCAAGATGACAAGGAGCTTATTTTCTTGAGAAAGTGCAATTTGTGATACACACGTATATTTTTAATGAAATTATTTATCCCCAGAAATCGTTATCTTAGTATCTAAATTGAGATGTTATGTCAACTGTAGAACTGAAAAATAAAGTATTAGAGCGGTTAGAAACCATTGAAGAAGCCTATCTATTGGAAGAAATCTTAAATCTTATAAAGATTGAAACTTCAAATGAAGAAGTTTTCAAAATTCCAAAAGATCATATTTCTGACTTAGAAATAAGTCTTAATCAAAAACAAGAAGGTAAAACAGTTATTAATGAGGTGGTGAAGCAACGAGTGCAGAAATGGCTTTACAGATAGAGTGGACAGACAAAGCCCTCAGTAATCTAGAAGACATTCTTACTTACGGGAAGAAAGAAACGGGACTAGGACATATTCAAATAAACTTTTCAATATTTTCCAAAAGACTTTAGAAGTTCTCTCAAGATACCCTGAATCGGGAAGGCAGACCAATAATCTATTTTTAAAGAAGAAAAGAGTAAGAGAATATTTTCTTTATTATTCTCACGATGAAAGCCATCTCACTGTAATGGGAATTAGCTATATGGGCAGAGATCCTAAGTACTTACAAGCAATGGTGGAATAGAAATAAGAAACTACATTAATAAAGCAATAAACCATAATCGAATATTTTACAAAAAAATCGACGTATAAAGATAAGCAGCTCCAAAATATCTATGAAAGCTAATGGCTATTGGAGTATTAGAGAGTAATAAGATAAGTGAAGAAGTAATATACATAAATACAGGATTACTAATATTATTAAAGAAAAGCCATGGAGTTTAACATGTATCGAAGGCAATTATGTCTTCTTCGTAGTTAAGACACCTGCTGCTAAACCGTTTCCTTTCATGAAAAGTAAAATATGAATTACGTCATTTTTGATTTAGAAGCAACTTGTTGGGATCAGCATGATAGAAATGACAATGAAACTATTGAAATTGGAGCCGTCATGTTGAATGACAAATGTGAAATAGTTTCGACATTTGAACAATTTGTAAAGCCAATTCGCTATCCAAATTTAAGTGAATTTTGTAAAAATCTCACAACTATTACGCAAGAGAATATTGATCAAGCAAAATATTTTCATGTAGTTATTGAAGAATTCAAACAATGGTTTGAATATTCAAAAGATGATTATGTTTTATGTTCATGGGGATTTTATGACAGAAAACAATTCGAAAGTGATTGTGAAATTCATGGTCTGAAAACCGAATGGTTAACAAAGCATATAAGCCTCAAGCACCAGCACTTTAAAATAAACAATCTAAGACGAGCTTTGGGAATGAAAAAGGCAATGGATTATGATAAATTGCAAATTGAAGGGACTCATCATAGGGGAATTGATGATGCTAAAAATATCACAAAAATATTTATCAAGTATTTTGACAAATGGAAATTTGAATAGTTACGATTAACAATAATATGGCTATATTTTTAAATAAATGAATCAAAAAATTAACGACATCAATTCTCAAAAAGATACAAACATCAGTATCCTTTATCACATCAAAAACAACTTAGCAGTAGACGTTGAGATTAGAAATATCTTAGCTGGAAAAGACATTGATATAACCATTAAAAAATACTTCCAAAATTCTCCTGATTTTCAGAAGTTGCTAAAACGGATAGAAGACCAGAAAATAGAAGTGACTCAGCTTGAAAAAGAAATTAATAAAGAAAGATGCATTTTTGAAAGAGAAAAATTAGAAGCGCTAGAGAAAGGAGTCTTGGATTTTAAGATCGGAGCTTTGAGACTGGCAGAAACGTTTTTGAGCATTAGCACCAAATCAGAGAGACTGAAAAAGGCGAAAGCGTATTTTGAAAAAGGATTAATTTCAGAGGCTGATAAAATATTGGTGGAAACAGAGTTGAGTAGCGATCAAGATGCACTAATTGCTAAAATGGAGTATTTGCAAGTTCGAAAGGTAGATTTGTTGGAATCTCTAATTAGCAAGGATAAAAATTAAGCGATGCTCCTAAAGAAATTACTAGAAAATATTCTCCCGAAAAAGGACAAGTATATCTTTCACTCGGAAACAATATCTGATGATAGTCAGGTGCGGCTTATCATTGAAGATATCAAATCAGATGGATCTATCTCTATTGAATTGGAATCGTTTTATAACAACTTTGATTTTTATCAAAACCTGAAGGTAAAAAAGCTGGGGATCGAGCAGCAATTGAGAACAATGGATGAAAACTCAAAAGCTTATAGCCAGGGCCATTTACAATTAACAACAATAATTAAACAAGAAAAAGAACTTAGGGCAAACATCCTCGAATTGGCATTGACCATTGAAAAAATGCGAGATAATGAAAAAAGAAGCGAATTAGAGATCGCTTTCCAAAAAGGACAATTGCGTCAAATAGATGATATCCTTCCAGATGATTATTTATTAGAGCAATTCAACAAGTATTTGAAAAATGAAGAACAAATACAACAAGTCAGTGAATTTTTGAAAGATAATGCCAATGAGTTTAGGGTTAAAGCAGAAGTTACCAATTTGGATTATGATAGGGTAGATAGATTTGCAATGGCTATTTTTTATTTTGAGAAGGGAACAAGATCTGCTCAGGTATCTAGAGATAGAGATTTTCTAGCAACATATCAATTCAAGTTTGGACTTTTTTATTACCACAATTCAAAAATCAATGATGCACTCCCTCACTTCGAAAAGAGCCTTACTCTTTTCGATGAATTAGCAGAAAAAGACCCACTAAAATATGTTGAAGATCAAGCAGAAACGATCAACAATATAGCAGCGATCCATTCTCGAAACCACAATTTTAAAGAAGCAATTGAGTATTATGACCAAGCTATATCTATGTTAGAAGACATGCCAACCACAGAAAAGCAAAATCACTTTTTAATTGCTTTGGCATTGACCAATAAAGGCAATGTTCTTTTTAAGTGTAATGATTTCGATAATGCTACCGTCATCTTTAAGCGGTCTGTTCACCTTTGGGAAGAATTGCACAAGTTAGATCCGCAATTTTATAAACCTAGATTGGCGAACAATTATAATAGTTTGGGTGCAGTTTATAAACGAAATTTCAAATTCAAAGAAGCAGAGAAAGCATATTTAAGAGCTTTTGAACTGAGAAAGGAATTGGCTGAAACAAATCCTAAGAAGCACGAACTTAATTTTACAATTACCCAGACTAATCTAGGAGCATTTTACAGAACAATCGGTAATTTTGAAAAAGCGCTAAAATGTTACGAAGGATCGATTGAGATTCAGGAAAGGCTTATAATAACAAATCCCCAAGCGAGAAAATCTTTATCTGAAACCAACAACAACCTAGGAGTCTATTATTACCATCAAAAAAACAATGAAAAATCGAAAGTTGCCTATAATCGGGCAATTGAAATAAGGGAGATATTAGCAAGGGAAAATCCAATGGAATATCTTCCAGATTTAGCAAAATCGCTATTGAATGTCGCAATATCTTTTGCTAGCGGGCAAGATTTCAAAACAGCAAGACCATATTTTGAAAAGGCACTCCGACTATATGAAGGATTAGCGGAAGAAAACCCCAGTGCTTTTTTACCAAGCTTGGAAATGGTCCATTATAACTTTGCTATCTCATTACAATACAGCGGAGAAATAGAACTTGCTCAACAAAATTATCAGAGATCATTATCGATTATAGAACCATTATTTGCCCAAAATCCACAAGCGCATCTCAGAAGATTGGCAATCACTTTGACCAAAATGTGTACTTTTTATATGGACTTTTTTGAGCCACCAAAAAAGAAAGAGACTGTTGAAATGGCAAACAGAGTTTTGACACTTTGTACTCCTGAAAATCAAAAGATATATGGACTGGAAACGGAATATAAAGTAGCTATGAAACTATTAGAAGCCTGCGGTGTAGATGCTGGTAAATAGCACCTTAAAAGATTGCTTAATACTCTTTATGCTTGGTCGATATCAAATTTAATTCCACCTTCCTTGCTTTCAATCTTTTCCAATTCAATCTTTCCATTTCTTTGTGTGATTTTCCCACCGATATTTTTCTTGGCTTTTAAATCATTCGCTTTAAAAGTACTATTTGAGTCGGAGTTGTTGGAAGAAGTAACTGTCGTAGGATTGGCCACGGGAGTAGCTTCTTGGTTTCTAAAAAATATGCCAAGTAAAATGGCCGTAAAAGCGATAACACCAACAATTATCGGTTCTATCTCCCTTGAGCTATAAAACCAAATACCCGCTAAAACGAGAATTATTATTTCAGAGATAAGCGTTAAAGAGTTGCCAAGTAACTTTTTCATAATATGATTATTGTCTATTTTGTAGCACAGTTTGCGATAAAAAAACATAGGTATTTTGGAATAAGTTCATATTTTTAAAATTTCTTCTACACAAGAGTATAGGAAATTATCTAAGTGGAATTTAAAAAAAGCAACATCTACTTTGGCTGTTAGTTATTTTGATGGACTAGTTTTAAGAAGGAATATTCTCATATAATTTATATTATTAATTTTCAACCCTTAGGAATGATACATTAATAAAGTACGCTTTTATACGCAGGTATTTTATTTTTCAACAAGGCAAAAAACCTGCCTACCGGCAGGCAGGCGTAGACAATGCAGCGCATTGGCGAGGCTTTTTAACGCCGTAGAAAGATAAAATAACAAGTAGAAAATGTTACTTTATTATTGAATCATTCCTTAAGTTCTATTACTACTGAACGATTACCCCTTTTATTAATAATTTTATGTAAAATGGAGGTAATATTTTTCAATTCATCCTTGTCTTCCAGACAGGCCTTACGCCATCCTCCACTTACGTGTTCCTTCTCTTAGCAGTCAATAGCTGCTACATCTTCAATGATCGTTCAGTCATATCTTCGATGATCGGTCAATCCCCCAACGTAAAGCGACAGGCAGCCCTTTTATTTATTCAGTACTGGTCAAGAATATTTAGGTAATTTCTCTTACTTCTGAATGTCCCCACCACAAGGGTCTCAATGATTTTAACAAAGGACATAACTTGAATTGAGTTGTTTGAGAATGTGGGTTACATCGATACAAGTTTTTTGACGAGTCAGACGTCTGCGTCGTCTAACTCACTTTCAACACTTTAATTCAGGGTGCTTCAGAAGTAAGCTAGTTTTTTAATGAAAAGAATCTATTCTCATATCTCAAAGCCAAAATCGGCATTAGTCAGTTTAGAATTTTGGATTGCTATTATTCGTTAAGAGCTCAAAACTGTTTGAGGAAATGGAAGGAAGTTTGAAATACTAAAGGATTGAATACCTGATAGTTATCATTGAAAACTAGGTCCTCAGTCCGAGTTTTTTGAGCTTAGAATAATAGGGATTCAAAATGCGTTAAGAACTGGGTAAAGCCTTGGGTTTTTTGATTCGTTTTTGGGCTAAGCCAAAAATGAATGCCCGTCATGGCGAATGACCATTCTGGTTTGAAAACAGATTGCTCAATTTTTCATAAATTTTAAGAAAAACTAGGTATTCACTGATATAATAAAGCCAAAGTTATTGAAGATAAATAAGCATATTCATTTATGGATATGCTTAAATCAAATTCTACTACTCTTTCCCCTTATATAATAAATTCTACCAGAATATCCACTGCTGCCCCCTGCAAGCCTCAATGCTTTTCCCAATAGTCCACCACCTTCTGCTTTTTTTGTGTAAATCTGCGTTTTATCTTCAATATAAGGTGCTATGATTTTGTCTCCTTTTTTGACATCTGCAATAGCAACATATTTATTGACTAGTTCATCTATTTTTAGTTTGGCAAATTCTTTCGTCTTTTTGGTGAAATCTTTTTGCGTATATAATTTATATGAATCGCCTTCATCCATAGGAATCGTGCCGCCAACATACACCTTTTTTACTTTCCCTTTTTTCTCTTCGGCTATTCCTAGAAGCTTTATGTTGCCATCTGTCAGAGAAGATTTAATCTCAGAAAGCCCTACCCTTATTGAAGTGAAATACATGCCAATATTATTTGAAAAAGTTTCAAATTGATTCATTGACTCATATTTAGTATCTCCTTCTTTATACTCTGCTGTTGCCAATATATATTCCGCATCTGGATTGATGTCTTGTTTCTTAAAAAAGCTTGATTCTAATTTTAATTTTTTTGCATTTGATATTCCAACGAAAATAGTAGTATTACTTTTGATATCCCCAATCTCGATACTCAGATCATCTTTCTTTTCTGGATCATATGTATATATCGATTGTGAAGCTGTTTCATTAATTGATTTTGAGATTTTATCATCTGCTATGACTCTCACATTTTTCAAACCTAAAAAGCTAGATTGATATATGAACTCTAAATTAAGTCTTTCTAGTTCACTAAATGTATGCGTTGGTTCATAGAAGAATATAAATGATATATCTTTGGTTTTTTCTGTTTTTTCAGAAGAAGTAGCATGAGAGTCCATACTTTTGTGCTTACCAACATAAAGAGGGGTATTATTTTTTATAAGAGGTAGAAGTTCTTTTTCACCTTTTCTTACACCCATCACACCAGGCTCTTTGTCAAAATAGCACGTACCTACCTGATTATAAATTTTGTTTCCTTCTTTTTCTGTCAGGGTATAAATAGCGTAGTAAAATGTTCCATATTGAGTTAAGTCAATTTCTGGGCAATTACCAATGGTGATTTTTTTCACCTTATCCTTTTTCTGCTTATTTATTCCTGTCACCATGGTTGGGGGCAATATTGAATTTGCAACCATACTTACCAACTGAGTACTCAGTTGTTCTTTTATATCCTTTTGAGTTTCTTTTCTCTTTTTTTCAATTTCAGATTCATATTTCGTAAGTATGAAATCAGATAATTCTTTCCTATCACTTCTTTTTCTCTTCCACTTTTTGCGTACTTCATCCTCAGCTATTTCCTTATCTATTCTTCCATCCAACATAAACAAGTCTATAATAGATTGCGATTCCCTCTCAGTCATCCTTCCTAATACTTTATAAAATGCACGTACATTGATGCCAGCTGCAGTATATTTTTTTTCTATTTTTTCGCCATCTTTGCCATCTACTTTTCGAGTACGAGTATTTTTGAAAATATATTGGTTTATAAATTCACCAGACTCCCAAAGCTCAATGATATAAGGGCTTTCACCTTCACTTATATCATTAATTAAATTATATGAGATGCATCCTTCAGTTTTTTCAGCTAAGAATTCTTCGATAATTTTATCTAATTGAAATTCAAAATTATCTTCATTCACATTTAATAGAATGTCAATGGAAATGTCTTGACTTTTTACTTCACTACCTAATAAGAGTAATATAAAAAATAAATATAAAGAGCTTTTCATGTGTTTTGCTTTGGTTGATGATAGAGCGTATTGGTTTTTGTAAAATTGAGATCAAAACTAACAAACAATTTTAATATATTGATGTCTTCTTTTTTTAGTGTGAATATCGAATTGCACGGTTAGACCTTTTATTTCAAATTGTCACGGAATCGGCAAGAGATCAGAGACGTTGGCCTCATTATAATTCTGTGAACGAGAGGAAGATCTCTGACCTCTCCTCCTATTTTTGGCATTTTGCGATACACACTTTCTTTTATATAGTAAAAGTAAAATTGACAGTTTCAAACGAAGTTCAAGCTAACGTAGTGTGCTTCAAAATCACCCAGATAATTGCAAACTAGTGGCTCAAGCCATAAGTTATTGATAGTTAAAATGAGTCTATTTTTTCTTTAGTCAAGGATTGAGAAAGGAAGATAGCCGTAGCTACCTGACTGACGAAAGACGAAGAATCAAGGAAAAAGTGGCCATTTAAGCTGTCAAGTATTTATGATTTGAACCACTAGATTGAATTTTAAGAAAGTCTAGCTATCGGGGTCAATTCTGTATTACCAGCGGATTTTGTTCCATAAGACCATCCACTCTAATAAAATATGTTCCCGATTCCAAATCCTGGATATTGATAACAACACTGCATGAATTCCCAATTGAGGAATACACAATCTGCCCTAAAACATTAATGATCTCGATTTCTTGAATTAGTTCATATTTATTTTCAATTGTAACCTGGTTTTTAGCAGGATTTGGATAGGTCATTATGATTCTATCAATTTTGTCTTGGGGCGCTGTAGATGTATTCAATTGGCTTTCCCAATTTTCTGCAAAATGATTATCAAGGCTCGGGTCGATCAATTGGAGATAGCTGCCATTGCCTTCAGCTTCCAAAGGCCAAGGTGCTTTGTTATTATATGTGACATGATCAATGATAATACCTGATGGTGATAGTAAATTGATGTTTTCACCTTCGTTTGATAGCTTCCCTCTCGCCCATTTAAATTTCTTTGATAAGTCTTGCGAAACAAGTGACGGCTCTTGGGCCACAATTACAGTTCCATTGGCTTCAATTACACAAGATGGAAATATAAAATCCACAGCATCAGACAACATGTATCCTTCTAATTCGATAGGTGTATCTCTTGGATTGTAGAGTATTATGAATTCAGCTTCAGGAATTCCTTGTGGAAAATATTGGATTGCAGAAATCATCAATGATGGTTCGGCTGTATATAGGTTTTCTTGTGCTCCTAAATCAACGATATTGCCATCAGAATCAATACCACTTTCAAAGGCTATTGAGCCGTCCAATAGGGTGAAGTCATTAAAAGAAGGACTTTCGAATAATGGATTTCCGAACATATTAATAGTTGAAGGAAGTGTGTCTGTATCACTCAACGATCTAGTGACTATAATTTGCGAAACATCATCATACTCGATAGGAGCATAAGATGAATTTGAAAAAATAGTATTTCTTATGAAGCTACTGCCTCCACCTAAACCTACATTCTTTTCAAAACAAGATACAGGTATACCGACACTATAAAAAGTGTTTTGTTCGACATTAGCGCCACTTAAATCTTTGACTGCAATACCTCTGTCACAATTTACAATCACATTGTGGAATGCACTTATAAATGAATTTTGGCCAACAGAAATTCCCTTGTCTGTGCAATTGTGAATGAAATTACCTTCTATTAAAACTTCTGGAGTATCTTCCCCTATATCGATACCATCACTGTTGAATCCTAGAAAGTTGAAAATTTTATTCCCGATGATTTTACCATCAGTAACTCCATCGAAATCGATAGCATCAGTGTCAATCTGATTATTTCCTCTAAATATAGAATTCGAGACCTGACCATGACCATATTTTACATTGATTAAGTCACCAGTAACCTTCGAATGGAGACTACTATTCTTTAATATTACATCTGAATAATAAGACAAAATTGGGTTGCTCTCGACATCTACAATCGTTATATGATCCAATTCTATTGATGAATAATAAGCTGATATGGCGGCATTTTCATAGATAGGATGGTTACCATTCGATGCTTTGCTAATTTCTAGGTAATCTATTTCTGAATGATCAGAAGCATATTTGAACATTATTCCACCCCAAGGCTGATTTTGATCTATAGCTGTAAATAGTACTGGTGAATCCTCTGAACCATTAATCATTAAATTCCCTCTTATTTCTAAGTTTCTATCTTCTGGAAAAAAGACTTGGACGCCTTCTTCAATAGTTAATGTGATCGTACTGTCGACTACTATATCAGAAATGGCATAGTAAGGAGAACAAGATAGATCCAATATGGTATTGGTGCTAATTCTTCTTGGAAGTGTGCAAAGATCAGACTCTTGATAATTTGCTACAAGGATTGAATCAGAGCTAAGATTTACATCAATCGTATTTTGGGTAGAGAAAATATTGCTATTTGATATTTTTAATGCCTTTAATGACAAATCAAACCCTAGATCAGAACTAGTTGGTTCACTCTGATGAATTTCAGCAGCAACTACATTCTTGCCTTCAACTAAATCACTTTGGTCGATCAAAAAACTGTAGTAAGTAGTCTCTTCTTGACCAGATGCATAGCTTGCTGCGAGCGTCTCACTATTAATCTCACCATCTGGAAGATTTGATCGCAAAATTTCTTTTCCATTCAAATATAGAATTGCACTATCGTCTCTTAATAACTCAATAGACAAAGCACCGGAGAAGGAATTTGCATCTTCTATAATTATATCTTTTCTAAAGTATGTGGTTATGTGTTTATTACCAGAACTACTGCCATAGGAGATAGTTGTATTCTCATTATCATCGCCGTATCCAAACTTTGCAGTACCCGTTTCCCAAGATGAATCGTTATAATCAAGCTCTTTCCATTGAGTGCCTTGATCGGAACCATCATCTAGGTATTTCCATTCGCTACCTCTATTGATGAAGGATTCATAAAGAGCCGAAGACCAACCTATGAATTCTTGCCCAACTTCTGGCTTTGCTTCCAATTGAAAAGTCATACTTTCAAAATACTTTCCTTGCCACGGAGAGCTAGGTATAGGAAGATCATTGATCATAATCTGACCAGATTCCTTTGGGAAACTTATCGTAGTGAGGTTAGCTAAATCTTGTAATCCAAATCTGGATTGTATATCATCAAGCAAAAATTGAGGGCGACCAATAGCAAATTCAATGAGTTCAGCTACTTCACCTTCCCAATAGGAAACTGATGGAAGTCCATTGCCATAACTAGAAGAAATGCCCGCCCATCGATCCGAATGATAGGGTATTTCTTGATCAATTAAATCTCTATGTTTTTCTATAATAGATATTACCCGATCAGTATGAAATGTAGTATAAAGGTGATCTGTAAATCGCTGCGCAAATTGAGCACTGAAATCAGTGTTATCTAATAATTTATTCAATGGATTTCTAGCCCAATTGTAATTCCAAGGACTGGTTGCCGTTGTGAAATTCTCAATAAGTCCATCATCAACACCTGTGAATCCACGGTCCAAATCTTGAAGTATCCATCTCCATTTACCTCCTGATTTAGGTTTCCACATTTGAATATTATGACCCCAAGAACTATTGCTTGACCAAATCTCAGTAATGAAATAATCTGTGAAATTCTCCAAGTCCATTATGGAAGCTACTTCATCAAAATTATCCTGAATTGATAAGTCATTATCGTTGATGAATTTAAATAATTCTTTAAATGCTACATCATCTCCTTCTTCTATTCTTGCGTCGTTTTCAATCAAATCATATTCAGTCGATGTGAGACCAAAATTCTCTTCAATGAAGCCTTCATCAATTCTAGATCGCATATTGTGAATGCCCATATATTCGCCATTGATATATACAATAGAAGGTCTGAAAGCCATCTTTTCAATATTCATGGTTTCGGAAGTCAGACCTTGGCAAAGAGCATCTCTGAATAGTGTATTGCCCCAATCACTTCCCGAAGCTCTCAAGATAAAATTGTCGAATCGTTTCCTATCATTATCAAAGAATAGCTGATATTCTAAGTTGTTATTATCGTAGTCATTGTCAAAATATATTCCCAACATCTTTTGAGGCAGTGCCCAGGAATTCAAACCATTTACTTTAGTTCCAGCAAGTTCATTAAATGCAGCTCTATCACTCCCATCATTTTCAAATAATTCGATATTGATCGGATATTCCCAGGTAGGTTTGAAATCTTGAACATAAAGCCCAATGGAATCGTCCCAAAAATATTTTGGGTCTGAAGAAATAGAAATAATTGGTAGGTTTCTGTCTTTGAAAGTTGGTTCGAAAAAGTAAGTATTTGTTATTGGCTTTCCGGGTAATTCATCTTCTAAGAATACAACCGCTCTGATGACAGTAGTCTTATCAATTGAGATTGGGCCTGTGTATAAGTCCGAACCTAAAGTGGGTTTAGCACCATCAGTAGTATATCGTATGTCACCATCTATAGTTTCTAATTCTAAAGATATAGGGTTAGAGTGTAAACCACCATTTACAGAATATTTGGGTTGGTAAAAAGTTATGTCACTATAAGCCTTGGTGCTATTGCTAAATCCAGGAGTTGGCTCCTCAAAAAAACCAAAATCTGAAGATCCATCAGTGGACCTTCCCATTGATATATTCGTCTTTTGGTGTTTGAATTTTACATCATCGATCAAGAGTGTATCAGAATTATATAGTCCAATTTCTTCTCCATCTTTGGTCAATCTAAATGATGTGTGAATCCCATCATTTCGACCATCAGCCCAGATCAAAAGATAGCTATTGGCCTCTACAGTTGTTCCTTCAGGGAGTGTCCATTTAGTAGGTTTTCCAAAATTGTCAGATAGATAATATCCAGATATATCAATCGAATTGTTGGAATTATTAAACAATTCTATCCAATCACCAGTATCATCAAAATCAGGGTCAGAAATGACAGATGAGTTTGATGCCATCCATTCATTGATGAATATCTGACCGCAAATAGATGTGCTAAATAAGCCAATCAAAAAGACCGTAAATAGTGGTTTAAAATTCATGCACCTTCGAGCTTGTGATAAAAATTTATATACGAGATGTGCAAAGATACGGAATATCTATTTTGTGTGGTAGCTAACCTTTAAGAGATGTCGGATTGGGGGAAAGCGATGTGCAGGTTACGTTTGGTATAGAAATTTACTAATTACGATTTGACGATTGTGATATTCATATGATTTTAAATATAATTGGGATTCGGACCATTTTAGATGTCGCTCCTCTGGAGCTATAATAAAAAATATCGCAATTTCATTGCTAGGGAGATGTCGTTCCGATGGAACTCAAGCATTGTTGATATATAGGATTTTAAAAAAATCGTGTTTGTGAAATTTTAAAATCCATGTAAATGAATAAGCGATTTTTCGATCTGTTGGAACTAATAATATATTATTTGTGTATAATCTAATAGTGTTTTAATAATATCACTACAATAACCAATTACTATCACAAAATCAGTCCCATCGGGACAAAATCTTAATAGACCGTTAGGTCGTAATTAATTCATAGCTCTGTAGGAGCGACATAAAATAACTATCATGGCAAACACGTATACCCAATTATACGTCCAAATTGTATTTACAACCAAAAACAAAATTAATCTAATCAAAGAACGAAACCGAGACGAATTAGAAAAATACATTTGCGGCATCATCAACAATAATAAATCTAAACCACTTTCGATTTATTGCAATCCTGATCACATTCATATATTGGTCAGTTTAAATCCAAAGACTTCCGTGTCAGAATTAGTTCAAGTGATAAAATCCAATTCCTCAAAATGGATCAACGAGCGCAATTGGGTCTCTAGAAAATTTAGATGGCAAAATGGTTTTGGTGCATTTTCATATTCCCATTCCCATTTGGATAATGTTATAAAATACATTGAAAACCAACCCATACATCATAAGAAATCAACCTACGAAAAAGAATACACTACATTATTAGAAAAATATGAGGTTGAATATGATGAACAATATGCATTTGATAAACGCGAATGAAGATGCCGCTCCGATGGAGCTATAACAATAACGCAATTTCATTGCAATAAAGATTTCGTTCCGATGGAACTGGAGAATACTATATGAAACCTTTAGTCCCATCAGGACGAAATCTTACTAGACCGTAAGGTCGTTATTTGTTTATAGCTCTGTAGGAGCGACATTGATTTTCAAGTTGAAGCGTAATACACCAAATATAACATGCTCTAAATATGGTACTAACCAATATCCACCAATTGCCCAGGATTCGAGAAAAACCGCCGTATAGCAGATATCTCCTCAGGAGACTTCAGTATGATTTCCTTGCTTTTTACAATTCTCGGAGTGTATTTGGACTTTGATTTATCTGCGAGGATACGATAAGGAGCATTTTGTTCTACAGCCACATATTCTTTTTCGGTTGACATGTTGTGTAATTCGAAAAGGTGGTATTCCCAGTGCTGGAATTTTTCGAAGTCTTTGATTTTTTTGAAAATAGGTAGATATGTGTCATAGAATGGAAGCCAGCTGCTCATCGTCTTAAAGGAAAACAACAATTGAGTGGTTTTTAAATCTTCGGTTAATGAGTTGACACCTATTATTCGGTGATCGCTTAGATAGTATTTTTTTGAGAGGGTAGTATCATCAAATTGTTGAACAATTTCATTCTTGTGTCCTACACCATCCAATTGAAGCGGTCTTGCATTTTCCTGTTGGAGAATGATACTTTTAGGTTCATTCAAGTAAGTCAGAAAAGTGGAATTATAGAAGAATTTATCTTCAATTTGTATTCTATTGATTAGGTCGATTTGAGTGATGATGTTGCCAGCGAAAATAGAAGGTAATGATTGTTCAGAATATGCCATCAAATCTTTTGGTAGTTGAAACATCGATAAGTTTGGATCATTAAGATTTACCACTCTATTTTGAGTGCCGCCTAATGTTTCGACCTGAACGTTTTGTAATATCTTATCTCCTAACGTAATAGGATTTCCTATTGCCTCGATAATCCTAAAATCTTCAATTTTTGCTAGACTAAGATTATCAAATCCAAGCCTAGTGTCCAAAACATAATTTTGGTTGTCAGTACTTTGGATATTGATGAGTTTTTGATTTGAATTGCTCAGAACCTTTCCAATTTCTAAAGATTGATTTTCTAATGAAATTACCTCATTGGTTTTATAATTACATAGTTTATTTACACCTTCAATCTTTGCATAGAAAAAGTGCTTTTCAAATCCTTTGACGGGACTTATTTGTTCTGGGATTATTGCATTTTTACCAATTTTAAAAACACATTTTTTAGAGCTATTATAGACAACTTTTTCATTTGTAAATGTAAGGTTTTGAAGGAGGTCATTTTCTTTTTTGAAAGAGAAGTGATCTACCTCGGTAACTAGTTCTCCATTTCCTAAAGGATCAAATGGAAGCCTTGACTCTAAATCAAAATAGAAACCTTGGACTCCATCATTCACTCTTATTATTTCGAACTGTCCTATAGAAATATGTGATTCAAAATCAACGGTTAATGCTTTGTTTTTATACTGGAGGACATTATCTATTTCGCCACATACCATGTATTCATTTTCTTCGGATCGAAAAGTGTGGAAAGTATATTTTCCCATTGTTATTTCAGAAATATAGTTTGTTATCTCCTCACTATTGATAATGAATGGTTCGTATGTCTTCTCATGTATAAAAGCTCGATTTATTAATCCTAAATGAATTTCTTGAATTGAATTATCAGGGTCGAATGAAACATTGGATTGCCCTAATCCAGTAATTTTTTCGCCAAAGTAGCTGATGAGATTTAAATTAATATCATAGACAACTTTACCCACCTGAACCATTGTATTCTTAGGATTAATATATAATAGCTGATCTCTATAAAAGAGAGACTTCTTACTAGTCTTGCCTACAAGAGAACAAAGCACTTGGTCTTTGATTAGAAATGGTGTTTTTAATTGAAATCCTTGGACATCATACCATCTGTCCCGATTATCTTTTCGGAAGAAACTTGAGGTGAATGGCTCCAAATAAAAGTCTTCCCATTCTTCAGATCCTTGGATTTTTTGATTCGATTTGTCCCTGAAATATGTTTGATTGCCACATACTAGAATAAATAAAGAATGATCATTCGAAAAAGTAATTTCATCTACTTTCTGGCCATCAATTTTATGTTCTTTTGGTTTTTCTGTAATAGATTCTTTATTGAATAATATTCTTTCACCAGAGGCATCTATAATCAATATTACATCTCCAAATTGGATAAAACTTTCACAGATGATACCCCCAATTTTTTGATCAACTATGTTAAGTTGACTAGACTTATTCTTTGTTTTAGTTTTTGCCATAGTTAATTATTGCCCTTGAGTAATTCTTGTCTTATCTTCCATTTTTGAGCTTTGCGTTGTGCCTTATATGTATTGGTCATTATAGTCACAAATTTATTAACAGCTTCTCCAAATTCTACTGTTTCCACGAATTCATCTCCACCAAAGATAGATTCCATAAAGTTATTTTCATCTTCCTCACTCTTTATATAAATACCTTTTATGGCTATATCGCCATCTATTCTTTTCTCCTTGATGAATTGGTTGAGCTCTTTCAGATCTGTGATGCCAACAGAAGGTTCGCCATCTGTAATCACAAACATCGAACAGACGAAACCTGAGCTAGGCTTTTTAAGTGCTATCTTATTTTTGAAACTGTGAATTCTATTATGACATTCCAAGACACCTTCTCCTATATTGGTGCCTATAAATCCACCATACATAACACTCCCATCAGAAATTTCAGAGACTTTGGATAGAATTTTGAACAATAGTTTACGCCGTGTAAATTCTTCTGTAAAATTAGATCCTTCAATAAAATTGGAATTGAAAAAATGAAACGCATCATATGATTTTCGATCTTCCAACCCTAAGACCAACAAGTATAATATTTTGAAAAGATTCCTCATTCTTGTATGATCCATTGAGCCTGAGTAGTCAAGACAGAAAGCATTTATTTGTTCTATCTCTCCAAGTTTTGTCTTGGATTTCAAGGTTTTCATGACTTCTCCTCTCAGCCATTTGTTTTGATCGTTGATCGTAGATGGATCAAATTCTATACCTGAGAAATCATGGCGATCATTATTGAATTCTACAGTTTTACGAATTGGAAGGGCTGCAATAAAAGCTTTTTTTACAAATGGAATATAGCTCCTGACTTCCTCTTCTATTTTCAACATTTCATCCAACCATATGTCAGTTCTATAGTCGATTGTGCCGTCTTCATTTTTAATGCCTAATTCTTTCATTCTACGCTCACGATAGCCTTGAGTTCCCGTAATAGTTCTTGAATGTTTTTCTACATTTTGCTTCCATTTGGCATCCAATGTAGGATCAAAAAAAGGTAATGCTGTTGATTTAAATTGCTCTATTGCCTCTATCGTTCTTAGTTTTTGCAGTTGAAATATATACTGTTTCAATCTTCTTCTTTGTTCTGCTATGTTTTCTTGCTTTTTGTAAAATACATCTTGATTTTTTTTAGCTGATTTATTTGATAAAATATTCCATTGAGGTACAGTTTTATTGAATTTGATTTCCCATATGAAAATAGGTGGACTGAAAATATTAGCCACTTTTACCAGATGAGTCGACCATTTTTTAATTACTATGTCGTTCAATATTTTATGAGTATCAGGCGGAAATTTCTTTGACTCTTCTTCAATTTCATCAATTAAAGATTCTGGAATATTATACCATTTATTTTGGGGCGTAAAATTTAATCGATTCAATTTTGGGATATACCTTCGAGGCTTAGCCGAAGATAATTGAGTATCAAACCATAAAATATCAAGTAGATATATTTGAGAGATGGATTTACGAATTCTGGCGAAAAAGCCAAGTGATTTTTTTTGATCAAGCTTATTTAATAGATGTTTCTGCAGATGTTCTTGAAATTTATTTGAATCGGTACTATCTAATACTTCTAACGCGGTTATAATTTTATGATCTTCTCTACAGCAATTTATAAAATCCATTTTCATATCATCAGAAAAGAGAACGCCTTCTTTTTTATTGATCCATAATGAAATTGCATCCTGGTATTTTGAGAAAAAAGATCGAACTGTATGGTGAGACTGTTTGAGTAACCCATCTATTTTTGATTTGTTAGCTGTAAATAGGTATCCCATCTCTAGTGTGATGAAGAGAAGTGTGGATATTTGTCTTGACGGAAGGTGGCTACGGAATTTGGTAAATGATACATTCCTGGTATGCCATTGTGGATTTGGTTTTTCGTTGACCTCTTCATTTTCATAACATGATAAAAGGAAGTCAGCATAAAAGACAAGGCTATTCCAAATGCCAAGGACAGCAATAGGCTCATTCTTTAAATGTGTTTCTATTGAATCTTTTTTCACACTTCTTAAATAATCAGCTGCTTTGAAATGCTGACATAAATGATAGCTATGATTAAGTTCTGATTTCATTTCAGGATTAGTGAAATATGAAAAATCATCAACTGGAATAAAGTATCCAGACCACTTTACATTATTCATAAAAGATTCCCAATATTGGTTGCTATAACTTCCTTGATCTATGAACTGTCGGATCAATTCAGTGTTAAAAAAATCACCATCAAATCTTTGCGTTTTATTCTTTATACCTGCATCTAAAGATGTTTTATGTTCTAAATAGCACCTCCAAATGAACTCTCGTAAATATTCTAGTTCATACTCTATGAAAATAAATCCAAGCTTATTGTAATCAGCTTGAACATTGTTCCAATATTCAACTTGGACATGAGAAAGTCCTCCTTTTTCAAATACCTCGCCTGTAGTAGAAAGATTTGTTTGATTCATAGCTCGCGATTAGCAATCGTACTAACAGGTACAATATATGGCTTAATTTTTTACCTTTAAAATCAATTTTAAATATATGTATGTAATTTCACATTTGTATTGTAATTCAGGATAGCTGAGAAATAGACAAGAGGTCAGGAACATTTACCTCATAGTGACATTTTTATTGGAATAGAGAACTCCAATAGCTTCGAGATTTAGAACAGTTTTACAATAGTGGTACATACTCTAGATATTTCAAATTATAAAAATTAGTTTAGGCATCATGACATCTATCAAAGACCAATTCACAAGCGAGACCATATTAAGTCATTTTGAAAGCGATCCACATACTGGGGTGGACAAACTAGAAATTGATAGGATTCGTGTATTATCTGGAGAAACTTCTATAGATGATATTATAGTCATAGCTTATAAATTAAGCCCGAACCTTAGTTTTTACAATTCTGCTGGAAAACTAATTGATGTCGATCATTATTTACCAGATTTCCATAAAAAACAGGATGCAATTGGTGTAGATGATATAATCTTTAATTTGAAAAACATCAATAAAAAGACCATCAAGTCAAGACGGAGCTATGCAAAATTATTACGAGAGACTTTTGAAGAAGGAAATGGTGATTTAGCAAATGGACTTAAGCAAAAATTTGGTTTAGAAACAAGTCAAAATAGTGTGGATGAGTTTATGAAATCCATTGGTTTTCAAGAAGGGGCAGACTTATATTTTGAAGATAAATTGGAAGGGTATTTTCCAACTTTTTATGATTTTATGAGTGCTTATATCTTAAGCCAACAGGGAAATCTTAATAGTAATGTTCATTTTACTGAGAAAGACAATATCATTATTACTACCCTAAATAAAAGGAGCGGTATTGCTGTGTTGATAGAAACACAAGATATAGGTGGCTATCTTTTGCCACCGAATAGATGGAATATAATCCGGACTCAAGATGAAAAAGAATTAGACCATATTCTGGTTTTTCGGACGAATGATATAAAAAGATTTTTTGAGAATGATGGGGATGAAAAAACATATGAAACTGATAGGTACAAATTGTACGATTATTCTGATCGAATCGAAATAGATAGTTTTCTCGACAATACTGATAATTTGCTAACAGTCGATGTCTTAAACAAATGTCATCAAACATTGGCATCAGATAATAATATAATAGTCGCATTGTCAAATGAAAATGAGATAACAATTGTAAATACTCATGCATCTATTATTCCACATAAATGGCCAAAGAAAGTTATTTTACCTGAAGCATGTGAATGGATGCAGGTAGATGAAAACCTAACATTTGTGTTTGCTCAGAATAACTTAAAAGATATCATTGTATTTGATATCACATCAGATCACCCAAAGGAAATAAAGCGATTAGGAAAATATCAAACTGGATTTAAGATAACACAAGAAGGTAATCTAATTGCCAGAGCTCTAAATGATAACCAACTTGTCTACATCAAAACAAATGCAAATGATGTGATTTCAGAAGCTGGAAATAATAATTTTGCAAAAGTATTTTCAGACCTCTCCCATTTATTCAAAGGCGAAAATGTATTTACCAAAACTCAATTTGCAATAGACATTACTGAGGTTCCTAAGCCTAAAGAAGAAGTCATTCATTCGGCTGTGGAAATCGCACAATATGATTTCGAAACTAACATAGAATCTATGCTGGCCAAGGCAGGATCTGATTATGATACATTGCTCGATATACAGAATAAGATTTCTATTGCCCGACAGAATATTACGGAAGAATTGACTTCTAAAGCATCATCAGAGGGAATAACCTTTGTAGGGCAGCGATTGAAAAAAACGATAAAAACCATTGTAAACCCTTCAGAAATGAAGGTGAAAAGTATGATTGAAACCCTAAGGGCAGAATATATACTTAATGAAATGCGCTCTGTTGATTCGAAGATCGAGAAATTAGAAGATCCATCTGACTATAAGGATATTTTGAATACGGTACGGGCATTTGAAGAGGAATTGCAGTCAATGTCTAACGATTCTAAAAGTGAAGTGATTTCAGAATTTAGGACCATACAAAAGGAATTGAATAAAATCTTTTCTGATCAAATATCAAAAGATGGCAACACCCTTTATGTATTTATAAATAGTGAAATCGAACAGATTGAAAAAGCCATTTCGGAGACATTTGATTTTAAGCAATTGGAACTATTGATGAGTACGCATCCAGCCGCGATCGAGCTTATGAATATGATTAAGCAACCTTTTATTCTCCAAAGTTTTGCTAATAATAAGAAGCTGTCACCTGCTGGAATTCAGCAAAGACTTTATAAAGCTATCGGGTCAAGAAGGATAGAATTGATTGCTGATCAGGAAAAGAAAGAAAAGGAAAAAGTAAGTGCCAAGCTTCAGTTGATTGAGATGATTAAGGAAAGCATGCAACAATTTGTCAATAATCATTCTGGAAGTTTTTCAGATCTAGAATTGACAATGAATGCAGCTTATCAGCAATTATTGAGGGATATCTCAAAGCTTGAACGTTCGTTTGGCGATTTGAGATCGGCCATTGATATGAGGAGGAGAATAGAGCGACTGATCATTGAAAAGAATAGGTCTGATCTGGAGCGAATGGTAACCTTTGAAGGCAAATATGCATTTGTACAAAACGACCCAGATTTATACGTTGACTTAGAATATTCTCATAGAGTATTACCAAAATGGGAAATGGAGTTGATTGAGAAAAAAGCAGGTTTCTATTTTGCGACATATTTGAGAGACACGGACAGAGAAGTCTATCGACCAAGCACTACAGAAAATTTGAGAGCTGGTAGATCATTCGATATTTTTGAGGATGGATATGAAGAATTTTTTCTGCAATATGATCAATACAATTCATTTGGAGATTATGAATTTCTAGATGCACTTTGGTCTATTTCGAATGATGAGAGAGGAGTTGATAAATTCCCACAGTTTGAAAAAAATCTACTTATTGATAATTTACCTAATTCAAATGTTTCTAAAAAGGCATTGAGATGTTGTTTAGAAAAAGAGAAGAAGAACAATGAAGAAAAGGTAAAAAATAGGGATGTACCTAAAATTTCTCCTCAGTTTATTGACGAGACACCATATTTCCAGTCTAAGTTGAAGGAGTTTTTGATAAAGGCAAAATTACAATTGGTAAGTGGATCGGGAGTTATATTATTGACAGGACCTCCGAGTACTGGAAAGAGTGCATTCTTAAAATTTGCATCGTCCATTATGAACAGAGAATACTTTGAACATGCTTCTGATAAATGGCAAACTAAAAATAGCCTAGTGACTGCCATTAAGTTTGGAGAAAACGGTCCATATTCTGTTCCTGCTGGTTTTACAAAGGCGATAACAACTTCCTACAGCCTTGTCAATATTGAAGAAATAAAAGAGTGGCCAGAAGCTTTGAGAAAATCGCTCAATCCATTTTTTGCAGGCAGTAAAGTATTTATTGCTCCTGATGGTACGAAGTATAAAATTGGTGAAAATTTATTGCTGTGTGCAGCTGCCAATTTGGGATCAATGTACCGGCAAGATGACGAGCCTTTCACCTCCGATTTCTGGTCAAGAATTGATGTTGTAGAATACAATTACGCAAATGAGGAAGTAACCAGAGAATATCTTAGCGCTTTGCATTCTCCAAAGAAAAGTAACCTTGTTACAATGCAAGATTTGGTGAGAGAATATTTCAAACTTTATTTGTCACCTAAAGATGCTGCCGAAAAAGCAGCTTACATCGCCCAACAGTTGCTTGAATTTATTTTGCTACCCAAAGCCGATGAAAATATAAAGCAAGAAAATTTACAGAACCATATTCAGGAATATTTTTTAAATGAAATAAATAAGCCTTCAAAAAACTATAACCCTGAGGAAGCGGTAAAAGTAGTCTTGAAAAGATTGCCATTGCTCCAAGGATATACTGCAAAAGAATTTTTTGATTTATATGATCACTTTGTAAATGGCAGAAGCCTCAATATTTACAAATTATCAAAGCTTCAAACTTCTGACTCGAATCGTTATAAGCAATTGAGGATAATAGTGCTTTGTATTAGATACATTGAAGGATGCTTAAGAAAATTGAGAATTTTATTTTATACCAGCGCCGGGCAAACCGAAATAGAAGGTACCAATAGAGAGTTTATAAAGTGTGTTCATTTATTAGGTCTCATGGGGAAAATAAACTAGCGTTCAATTAAATAAAAAACACTCAGAAAGCTTCGAGCCCTCTGAGTAATAGGTGTCAACCCAATTTATTCGTTTCCACTCTTTTTCTTTTCTATGAATCCCAACGGGATGTTACTACAATAACGATGGGTAACACCCATCGTACAAGTATGCTCTTATAAGAGCCCTGAAAGGGTGTTATTATCATCTGGGGCTATTGTGAACTTACATCTCTGTCATAAAATAGGGTAGTATCATCCCTTCAGTATTGACATAATCGATCCTTTTGGGCTCCAAGTTCAAAATCAAAAGCTATTCTGCATTCGCAGCCCTTGACTTTTGTTTTTTATTCCGATCACTCAAGCAAGCTTGGTAAACTCCATAAAACACAAAAGTCAGTCAATAAATTGACCAGCTTTTGATTCTCTAGTGATCCCACCAGGATTCCTGACTTTAGTTGATAGACTTGTTGATGGATTCGATTCATCGTTGTAAGAATGACATCCCTTTGGGATTTTAAATTTTTAATTGCCCATATTAAATATTACATAAAAGTTAGTGGCTTAGGAATGATACTTTATTATTGAATCATTCCTTAGATCTGAGTAATCATCACCTATACATCTGAGTGCTATCTAAATAAGTATTTCATCCTTTCGGGTGAGTAAAATTTAATATAAATATCATACTCTTGCAGACCAAATTTATAAAGTTCTTCAGTTATGAACGCCATTAAATCGATTTCTTCTACCTTTAGCAAAACAACAACAACAATTGTCAGGGATTTGGAATTGACTTCAGATGAAAGTATCATAAGAGAGTACAAGCAAACCAAGAAAAAACGCTTGCTTGCACCATTATTTAAAAAGTACAATGAAAAACTTTTTGGGCTTGCCTATTATTATTTGAGTGAGCGTGAATCTGCCATGGATACCGTAATGGAAACCTATGAAGTAGTGCTCAAAAGCATTGATAATAAGGAGATTACATACTATAAAGGATGGCTTCTGAGTATATGTAAAAACATTTGCCTAAAGAAGCTTCGTGACGGTAAAAAGTTCAGTGAGTTGACAGAAGTTGCTGATACTTTTATGGAAAATGAAGAGGAAGCGGTATATAATGATGAGACTATTGAAAAAGTGTTGGAATTGATTCCCCAATTAAAGGACAACCAAAAAGTATGTGTAGAGGCATTTTACCTTCAAAGCAAATCGTACGAAGAGATTTCAGAGTCATATGGTATGTCTTTTAAAGAGGTGAAATCACACATTCAAAATGGGAAAAGAAATTTAAAAATATTGTTTGAGAAAAGCTCTGGAAGCAATTGATGAACATGGATGAATTAGAAAAGAAAGCACAAAAAGGCTTAGAGTCTTTTAGTAAAAAAGGCGATATAGAATCTGTAAAAACAAGTTTAGACGGTTTAACAGATGATATGCTAGGTGATGATGATGAAATCAGTATTGATGGGAAAAGCAATGGCTATAGCTTGAAATGGGTTTTTATTGCGTTGGCGATTATTGGCCTCGGTATTATTGGCTATTTAGGTTTCAAAAATGCTAATCAGCAAAAAGAGATTCAGACGCCAAAGGCTGTGTATGCGCAATATTTTGAAGTGTTACCAGATGCGATGTCAGCTAATGAAAGAGGTGATAGTAAGGATGTCGAAGTAGTAAGTGATGGTGTAATAGGTATGAAATACTACAATGAAGGCGAATTTAAGAAAGCTGCTCTGATCTTAAAACGACAAGATGAATCTGGGTTTTTACTATTTGCGGCTATTTCAGAAATGAAAAATGACAATTCCGCATCTGCAATTAAGTTGTTTCTGGAGTCCAAAAATATGGACGTCAATAATCAATATGGTGATATAATCGATTGGTATCTCTCATTGGCTTATCTAAAAGAGAATAAAAGTGACCTGGCAAAGAAAATCCTAACAGAGATTTCAAACGAAAAACATTATAAAAAAGAAGAAGCGGCTTCAATTTTAGAAGTGCTGAATTGATAGTTCTAGCACTCAGGGGGCTTCAAGCCCTTTGAGCCTTAAGCGTCAGCCTAACTTATAAATTGATAATTTTCCATATGTGTAAATTATGATTTTCCACTCTTTTTCTTCTTGAGTTTGACAGCAAAACGGAGTTAGGCATACTGAAAGCCCTTAAAACTATGGATTGTTGATGTTGGGAAATGAAAAGTGTAGTGAGCCAAAAGTTATTAACAATGTAAAATGAATGAAGATGATATGCTACTTTTGTAGTATGCCATTT
>Ga0256847_1000070_pt1 | contig 68526 bp, 50 predicted proteins | sample TeddybearmetaG_FD_189099 | JGI IMG/M metagenome (GOLD analysis project Ga0256847, IMG submission 189099) | Hydrothermal vent microbial communities from East Pacific Rise, Pacific Ocean - Teddybear | ecosystem: Environmental > Aquatic > Marine > Hydrothermal vents | place: Pacific Ocean: East... | reverse complement strand
CTTGATCAAATTCGGTAATACCAGTTGGATTAAAACTTTTTTTTCATAATTTAAAGTTGTTGAATTAATAATGCTCCTAAGTTAATACCTTTTTTCGGTTGCGACGAAGGAGCTTTGTTCAACATTGTATATCAAATCAGACTTCCTAAGGTTGTCCGCTCGATATACCTGATCCGTTGACGGTAATTAAAATAAACTATGAATTGTAAAGAAATAGCTGTATTCAGATTTAAGGAAGAATCTCTCGAAGGAGCAATTGAACTGAACAAAAAACTAATTTCTGAAATGCAAAAAGAAAGTAAAAATACATTGGTTGATTTCGAAGTATATCAATCTCCAAAAGACCCTTGCATTATCACTTGGTTGATAGATTGGACAGATGCCAAATCTGCCAAAGAAACGACAGATAAATGGCTTTCATTTCCAAGTAATCAAAAATTTTCATCAAGTGTTGAAAATGATATTTTTTATGATTTTTTAGAGAAAAGATAGTTTGAAAATTATGGACTTAAAAACCCAAGTAAAAAGACAAATTGAATTAATTGAGGATGGAAAACCATTGGAAGCATTTAAAAAATTCTTTTCTGATAAAGTGATTATGAATAATAATGATGTTGTTTTTGCAAAAAGCAAAAAGGAAGGGATTGAATTACAGTCTGAATTTTTCAAAAATATATCTGAATTTAAAACTAAAGTCTATTACTCCAATTTGGTTAACGAGATATCCACTATTGCTATTAATTATAGCTTTATAAACATCGATAAAAAATCAGTCAATTTTAAGGGAATACATAGGCAAAAATGGGAAGATGGATTCATAATTACAGAAGATTTTTATACAGGTGAATATTTGAATCTCCCAGAATTTGAAGCAATTGATATTTCAGAAGAGTAAAAACTACCGCCAAAGGATGATGAGATCAGCTAGACTATCACCACAGCCGTTCCATATCGCAGAGCCGTTGTACAACATTAGAAAAATAAATTAAAACCATGTTACCAATAATAAAAAAACTATTAGTGTTGATATTTTTTCCTTGTCTAATATTTTCTTGCACATTTGCTCAAGAGGGAAAAGAGCAAAAACGAGAATTGACTGATTCGACAGCAAACAATAATACAGTATCAGAACTAACGCTAGAGCAGGAATCCGCTTTTGATGCACTTAACACACTTCAGGTAAGCACTGATGAAAAGAATCGTCTCTATTCTACTTTTGCAGACATTGTTCAACCCTGCTATCCCCCTGATACCAGCTTTGTGATAACACGGTCCGAATTACTGATTGCCATGATGCAATTTGTGAAGGAGAATTGTACAAGCCTAAATATTGAAGAGCGAGATAAACTCATTAAAACTGCTGTTTTGGCACAAAAGGAATATACAGTATTACATTGTACAGGCAATTCATCTAATATTAATTATGAAAAAGGGCTTCCTTTAATAGGTACCTGGGTTATGCCTAGCGTTCTTGACCGAAGAGATGTTGTTCTTGTATGGTGACCAAAAAATAGAAATAATAACGTTGTACAACATAAAGCGAGTAACACGCAATGAGTAGCATTGCGATGTTGGTCGTTGTTGAACAACACCTGGATACTGTATAGAGCTACTAAATTATATTTGGTTTTGAAAAGAAAAAGACATCATCTACAGAATATTATATTGATGATTGTTGCTTACTAAGTTTAATTTTGGAAGCATTGATAGTTAATATTGCAGTAATCTACACTATTTTGATCTATCTTTTGTGATTTGAGATGTGCAATTTTGTAGATATTATATATTTAATGTTACCGAAGGTTTTGTTCAACACCGTATGACCATGCCAGAGTTGCCTAGCGGCAGATTCCGTCAGGAATACTTGAGCCGTTAGCTTTCATAAGAAAAACATATATGAAGAAGTTTTTACATTAATTATTCGTAAAAAAGAAAAACAGAAAATTGCTCCGAAAAAGAACCTTGATCAAATATTGAGACTTGATGATGAGACAGAAATGTTAATTGAAATCGGACAACTACTTTGGGGCAAGTCCAAAAACGACTAAGACTTTGAATCCCTTAACAGAATTGAGAAAAATGTTCTTTATATCGAGATGCTCGAAGGACAAGTAAATAATGGTGGATTTAATCAATACTTTTTCAATAGTTCTGGGGAATACGCTCATGAAACATTGAATGGATTAAAAGAAATAAACGCACCTAAAATGGCAAATATTCTAAATGAAGCAATTGAAGTGTTCCCTATTGCACCAATTCCAAAGGATACAGAAAAGAGAAGAACCTTAATGGAAGACTTGCCTGAAAACATATCTGATAGATGGGACATGCTTGATCATAATTTTTATGAATACCCAGAGAATTTAGCTGAGTTAGTAATTAATTCTACTTTGAGACATTTCAAAAATTGAAGATATTGAAAATATGCATGAGCTAAAAAGGTATGAGGTTTATGGTTTAAGGTTTGCAAGGCTAGATGTTGACATTTAATTTGTTTTGTCAACATCTAGCCTTGAACCTTATACCTCTTAACCTTAAACCCGTTCTTTTTTTGCAATCTCTTTAATAGTAGAAAGGGGGTAACCTGAAAACATCTAATCTGTCAAAGTAGAATTAAGTATGTGGGAAGTAATAGAGACCAATTTGAATAATGAAAAAACGAAAAGCTAACACTGTATATGAGATCAGACTCGATGAAAAAGACAAATAATATAACAACATTCGACCAACACCTTGCCAACAAATAAGGAGAAAAAGGTACAACAAGACGTGATCAATTTGAGTCAAAAGCAAAAGCATTTACAATAGGTGCTTTATTGAAAGATGAGCGACTAGAAGCCAAGCTAACGCAAGAAGAACTTGCAAATAAAATTGGCGCAAAGAAAAGCTATATTTCGAGAGTTGAAAATGGTAAAACCGATATTCAATTGTCAACTTTATATAAACTATTCGAAGTCGGATTAAGAAAAGAAATAGCCATCTCCATCGTTTAGGAACTCGAGATAATTGGCTGTGAAGAATGAAGAACTCCTTGTCCAATTTAAGTGGTATTACTTCGATTTTTCCATTCACAAGAAATCATTGCTTATAAAATTTAGCTTCTCCTCTTTAATGCTAACTTGTGACAAATGCTAGAAACCATATTCGAACACAATAGCATTGATAGATATAGAATCAATTTGTCTTCAATAAAATGCGAAAAATGAATTTAAACAGCCAATTACCCAAAATGCTAATTTTTGTATTGCTTGTCATGAGTATTGCTAAGGTCGGATATTGTCAAGAAGAGATTGTAGAAACTATTTACCAATGTGAAGGGGAATGTATTAAAATTGGAATAAAGAAAAAGAAAGGATATAGATATGAATGGAAAGCTTTTGGAATGGATTTGAAATCAGAAAAATCAAAAATTAAAGTATGTCCTGAAAAACCAAAAAATCTATATTATGTTCATGTATATAATAAGGAAGGTAAACACTTTCAAACACATAATTACAAAATAAATGTAATCAAAAGTAATATTACAATACTACCAAAAGGTCTTTGTATTCTTGATAGAAAACCTTTAAATATTGAAGTGAAGGAAGACTATAAAAAATATAAATGGTCAAATGGTATGAAAGGAAAAAAGATTACGATCGATAAACCACAAGTGTTATTCGTAAAGGTAGAGGATGACAAGGGGTGTAAATTTGAAAAGAAAATAGAAATTGTAGAGAGAGATTCAAACGAGATAAAGAAAAAACTTGAGAAAAGTGGATTCTATGGTGTACCAATTCAAACTGGGGGCAAAAAAAAGAAAAAGGGTAAGAATTAGGTTGAGGGGCATTTAGGAAGAGCCATTAGAGTTAGATCTTGATCATGACTTAAACATGGCAATCTTGGACAAGAACGATGAACTCCAATGCTGGCGCCATGATTAAAAGGTATATCGCTAGCACTGTATATGACATAAACCTTCCTTCGGTAGTCCTCTCGATATACTTGATTCGTTATAAATAATAACATAAACAATAATGGAGAATATTTCAAATAGAGCTTTAATTAGTCGACTATATAATTCAGCCAATCAACAATTGGAAGCCGCTAACTTTGATATTGAAAGTTGGTCGCAATGGTATCAGGTTGTTCAAGATCTAGATGGTCCTGAAAAGATGGTTTATGTGATGGTGAAACTAAACAAAGCAGTAACAAATGGTGGTTTTGTGGAGTTTTATGAAACCTCATTAGGGATATTTGCTCCCGAAATTATTTATGTGCTGAACGAAATTAAAGCAGTCGCAACTGCAGAAATCATTTCTAGCTCTCTGCCCGTTGTAAATCCCAAAGGACTTTTGGATGATGCTTTCAAAGAGTTTGTTTTCAAACTTCAATTATCAGAACAACAAAAAGCGAAACTTTTTTCTCAAGATATACGGTACGATCAACTACAAGACCATGAGAATTTAGAAGATCTTTTAGGTAACTATTTACAAGAGATGGTCAAATGACATTATCTAATACCAATCCTTCTCGATAACTATCGGGAGGCTTGGGAATCTCGTCAGCAGTACGTAAAGGGATTCCCAAGCTTGCAAAGATTGGTAAGCCCGAATTTATAAATATTTGCTTGTTTTTTAAACCTGATGATTAAACAGAGCTTACCAATCCTTCCCGATAACTATCGGGAGGCTTGGGAATCTCGGCCATAGTGCACACAGGTATCCTGAAAGTATAGTTGAATACTATTGGGATTTTCTAAAAGATAAGACACTACTTTAATTGATTAGATTAAAAAAGTAGGAGACCCTATCTGTATTAATGAAGCGAAGTTATTTAGAACTTTATTTTAAAGCCCTATTTATTCACAGTTACCAATTCACTTAACTACTTTCGTCCAAATTAAAATTACGAAATAGAAATGAGGAATATATTGATTATTGGTGCAGGACGGTCAGCTACCTCATTGATAAAATACTTGCTAGATAAATCTGAAAGTGAAGATCTATTCATCACTATCGCTGATTTATCTGAAGAAAGTGCCCAAAAATTTACTCAAGGTCATACAAATGCAAAAGGCATCAAACTTGATGTTTTCGATGCTCCGCAAAGAAGTGCAGCTATTAAATCTGCTGATCTTGTCATTTCTATGTTGCCAGCTCGATTTCATATCGAAGCGGCAAAGGATTGTATTTTATACAAGAAACATTTGGTGACTGCCTCTTATGTCAGCGATGAGATGCAAGCTTTGGATGAAGATGCCAAAGCAAGTGGCTTGGTATTTATGAATGAAATTGGAGTTGATCCAGGAATCGATCACATGAGTGCTATGCAAGTCATAGATCGGATTCGAAATGCAGGGGGAAAGATGTTGATGTTTGAGTCCTTTACTGGAGGTTTAGTGGCTCCAGAGAGTGATGATAATTTATGGAATTACAAATTTACTTGGAATCCAAGAAACGTAGTTCTTGCTGGACAAGGAGGTGCAGCTGAATTTATCCAAGAGGGCACTCATAAATATATTCCATACCATCGACTTTTCAGAAGAACGGAATTTTTAGATGTAGAAGGATATGGACGTTTTGAAGCATTAGCCAATAGGAATTCATTAAAATATCGTAGCATTTATGGTCTAGAAGATGTTCTTACCTTGTATAGAGGAACGATGCGTCGGGTTGGATTTAGTAAGGCTTGGAATATGTTTGTTCAACTTGGATTGACAGATGATACTTATAAAATTGGTAATTCTGAAGATTTGAGTTATAGAGATTTTATTAATCTTTTTCTACCTTATTCTCCTACAGATTCAGTAGAGTTGAAAATGAGATATGCCTTGAAAATTGATCAAGACGATTTGATGTGGTATAAACTGTTAGAGCTAGATATATTTAATAATGAAAAAAAGATCGGTCTGAAAAATGCTACTCCAGCTCAAGCACTTCAAAAAATATTAATGGACAAGTGGACTTTGAAACCTGAGGATAAAGATATGATCGTTATGTATCACAAGTTTGGCTATGAATTAAATGGACAAAAGCACCAGATTGATAGTAAAATGGTTTTGATCGGAGAAGATCAAACTTTTACCGCAATGGCTACAACTGTGGGGCTTCCTGTTGCAATGGCAGCCCTTAAGATTCTCAACAAAGAAATCACAATTCCAGGTGTCCAAAGACCTCTTAGCAAGGAAGTATATACTCCTATTTTGAAAGAACTAGAAGAGTACGGCATTCATTTTAATGAAGAAGAAGTCGAGTATCTAGGTTACAATTCGGCTGGAGGAGTAAGTGGGTAATTTACGTTCCAGATTGATGGAAGAAACCAGACTGATTTTAGAAATCAGGCTGGTTTTGGCTGAAGGATGGTTTATTGGAGTAAGACATTTGGAGTTTGAGAAGGGGGAAAGTAAATGAGAATTGTATTTGCTTATTTATCAAGATGTTTCTAGTTGTGTAGCAGCCTTCTGCGCAATTGTACTTTATTGGTTATTAGTAGTTTGTAATTGTGCAACACCCTGTTGCACAATTGAGAAATAGGCTCGCAATAAAGATAATTTACCCCTCCAAAGTCCTCATGAAATCACTCGCACTAGGTATCAATCCACTCAATTCGTCAGGTAAGTCATTAGTCAGTTGATATTGAGCCACTCCGATAGGTAGATTACTCTGTTTAAGTGAATACTCCACAGTAATACTATCCGCTTCTTTACACAGTAAGATGCCTATGCTAGGATTATGAAACTCCTTTTTTAGTAGATCGTTAATAGCACTGAGATAGAATTGTGATTTGCCCACATATTCTGGCTTAAATTCATCGATTTTCAATTCAATATTGATGAAACAGTTGAGTTGTGTGTGGAAGAATAGTAGATCAAGATAGTAATCCTTTGGTCCGACCGTAAGCTTGTGTTGTCTGCCCAAATAAGCAAATCCAGCACCCAGTTCTAATAGAAAGTGCTCGATCTTTTTGATGAGCTTATCCTCTAGGTCTCTTTCACTCGCTTCTTCACTGAGCTGCAAGAAATCAAAGAAATACGGATCCTTGAATGTAGCTTGAACCAACCCTGCATGTTCGGCTGGTAGGGTAGCGTTAAAGTTATTTGATAGTGTGCCTATTTGTAGATGTAGTTTCCTTTCTATTTGATTGAGAAGGATTTTCCGAGACCAGTTGTTGGATAGTATTTTTTCGATGTAGAAGAGACGTGTTTTTGACCCATCGATTTTGTCGAGTAAAACCACATGGTGGCTCCAAGGCACCTTTGAAATAGAGTTTTCTTCAAAATTTTGTAATCGTGCAGCGGGATGCTGCGGAACTGAGTTCTCTTCATTATCAGTTTGTTGAAATTTTGCAACACCCTGTTGCAAAATTAGATGTACAGGCCACTGGGTCGCAAACTTTTGCATATAACCAAAATTCCTTTTACTCAATCCTTTCATGTTGGGAAACGATAGTTTTAGATCAGAACTCAATCTGTCAACAACTTTCGCTCCCCATTTCTGCCTTTCTATTTCGGCATTTAGTCGATTGCCAATCTGCCAGTATGTGTATAGTAAATTACTGTTTGCATAAGATGCAACGCTCTTTTGCGCTACTTGTATATCATTCCTAATCGATGATAATAGGGATGCATATTCTTGGGTATCAGAGCTCATAGGATTTCATATTATACTTAAAAATAATAAAAAATGATGAGTGGGATGATTTTATTGGAAAGCCGAAAAGTGTTATGCTCTAAACAAAGAATGAATTAATGGAAAGTAAATGAAGGTGATATCCAGCGATAGTCGAAATGGAACTGAATAAGGGTTGCTAGATATGTTATGGCATCTGCTGCTATTCTGAAGATTACTTGATCTACGATTATCTGCACAACTGCTTCGTCAGACCAAGACATTCTTAGTTTTCTTGAAGTCGACCTGATCATCGCCAGTGATACATCGAGAAGCCCTCTTTGTAATCCTGAAATTCATTGTAAAGCCACTATCAACTCTAAATCTAATTCTTACTCCTCATCCTAATAATCCAAGCCATAAATAACCCCAACATCATCATAATGCAGCCTCCCCATAATAGATTAATAGCTGGGAAAATTTGAGCTTGCAAAATCACATAATCTGATCTTGGTACATTTTCAGTTATTTCTAATGGAATAGAAAAGTTGTTCTCTCTTGTATCTTTAGCTACTTTAAATGAGAATATCTCTTTAGCTGGATCAATACCTGCAAATCTGATATGAATTCCCAACTCAGGTACATACGCTTTTACACCCATTGGGCTAGCACCACGAATGAGGAAGATAGGTTCGATAGGATAAGATTTCCCTTCATTGATGACCATCATTTGAGCGCCAACTGCAATATCTCCTTCTTGAGGTTCGTAATTTCTATCTTTTGGTTCTTTATTGAATCCAGTGAGTTTTATTTCTGAACCTTCAAATTCGAATGATCCATAAGTTGAAAGTTGAATGTCTTTGTAATCCAGTTGATCTTCAGTGTTAAATATATTCTCAATGAAATCATCTGCTAGTCTTATCCTTACCCCTAAATCTTCTTTAGCATCTGGATATTTGAATAATAATGCTCCTTGTAAACCAAGAGCTGACCTCATTTTAACCGTTTGGTCATATCTGTCATTACCAGCGTCTACCTCTACTTCTACACCAAAATCATTGTCTTCAGACTTAAACTCCGTATGTTTTGGTTCGTAGTTTATAGAATTGACTACAAACCAATTGCCTTCTTCAGTTTTTAGCGTATCTAAGAGCGACATTTCGTGTCTTGTCCAAACTAAAGTATCTTCAAATTCTCTGGCTCTGGCAACATCCATCTTGGTTGGTGCAAGCGATACGATACAAGTAAAAATATCTTTAGTCAAATAGTGTTTAGTATCAGGATTGAATGCAGCCACTTTTTGAAAATCATTAGCGTAGACAGAATTTGGTCTTAATTTGAATTGCTCTAAGACATTATTATTTTCATCAACTTTTTTGAAATCAAGATCGTACAGTCTAGTTTTTCCAATTAGTGTATCAGATTCATATGTGACCCAATAACCTTGTGAGAAAAGAGGTTTATTTTTTATAAGTTGTACATAATTCTTTAAATCCTCTGGTTCAAACATGTCTTTGAATAAAAATGGATTGGTCGATATCGTCTCTTTATTCAGGCCACTTCCTAAAAGCCCCATAACCATTATTCCAAAACCAAAATGTCCCAAAGCACTAGCGCCCAGTTTCAAATTACCTTTCAGCACAGTTATCATATAGTCCAAATTGACAAATATGATAAAGAATGAACTGAATGCCATCAAATAAAACTGCCAAGAATGTAATTTGAACCACAGCGTCAATAGTAGTGTAAATACAACTGAAAGAATACTACTTATTCCAAAATGTTTAATATAGTAGCTCTTTCTCTTCTCCCAATTGGATTCATTGTATCTTAATAAAATAGACATTCCACTAATCAAGCCTAAGAAAACTGCAATCCATATTTGAAACTTATTGTAGAATGGAACAGGGTCTTGAATAACTCTTCCAATATACGATTCGTCAAAATAAGAGATTACACTATTAAAGACAGGAAATGAAGTAGGCACGCCTATCAAAACTGCAGAAAAGAATAAGACTAATGCTCCAATAAACATCCAAAACTCTCTACTATAAATAGATTCTTCTTTTGGCTTTGTAGGTATTTTTTTAGAATGGTAAGCCAATGTTCCCAAGCCGACAGCAAAGAAAAATACGAAGAAAGCAATCAATTGTTTTTCTAAGCCCATTTCCGTAAATGCATGAGCGCTCGTATCTCCAAGGATCCCACTTCTAGTAAGAAAAGTTGAGTAAACTACTAATGGAAAGGAGACCAAATAGAAAAACAAAGTCGCCTTAATAGAATATCCTGTACTCTTGGCTATCAAATGAGTATGTAGCCCAGCAATCAAAAGTATCCAAGGAACCAATATAGCATTCTCTACAGGATCCCAAGACCAATATCCACCGAATGATAATGCTTCGTAAGCCCAAACAGATCCCATGACAATACCAGTTCCTAATATTCCAGCAGAAAACAATGCCCATGGTAAGGCAGGTTTTAGCCATTCTTTATATTTTCCAGTCCAGAGTCCAGCTATTGCAAAGGAGAAAGGAACTATAGTAGAAGCGAATCCCAAAAATGTAATCGGCGGATGTATAGTCATCCAATAGTTTTGAAGGAGTGGATTAAGTCCGTTTCCAGTAATTAGGGAAACGTAATCTGCATTATTAAAAATAGGAGCAGCTATGGTTTCTCTAAGGAGTAGGGTAGGATTAGATCCAAAACGAGTCACCCATTCACCAACTTCTACATGAACTCCAAGAATCATAGAACTCAGAAATATCTGCGACATAGCGATTATAGCCATTACCGGGCTTTCCCATTTAGACCCTCTATATATCAAAAACCAACCCAGCACAATGTGCCACATCATCCATAATAAAAAGCTACCTTCTTGACCTTCCCAAAATGCGGAAAGCGTATATCTCATTGGCAAATCATCAGAAACATGTTGAAATACGTAGGCATACTCATAATACTTTTGATACATGCCGTAAAACATCAATCCAACTACAGTAAATATTCCGACACCATGTAAGATGTATCCAATTCTACCTAGTGATCTCCACGAATTTTTATAGGATTCATTTTTAGCATTGGCAGAATAAGCTATGGCTGAAAGGATACTGGCTACAAAGGCAAGGATTAAAGCAAAATGACCAACTTTACCTATCCAAAGGTGTTCGCCAATATATTGGATTTCATTCATGGTTAAGATTTCACTCCTTCTTTGAGGCTCAGTTCTTCATTTTTGTATTTAGATGGACACTTGGTAAGTATCTCATCCGCGTAAAATACATCGTCCTTTAATGATCCAGTTAGTACTATTGATTCTGCACGCTCTATATCCTGTGGCTTAGCTTTCGCTAAAACAACTTGTTTTTCGATGCCTTTGGAATCTTTCATGTAAAATGTAAAAATGTTTGGATCTATATCAGGTCGATATTCCATGGCTTTATTCTTTGCCATCTCTCCTGTTATCTTAACTCTGTTTCCATCTTTTGCCATGTCAAAGGTGGCATAAGTGCTTACTTCTTTTGACGCAGAAACTAATACGAAAACTGCCGCAACAATTGCAATAAGGGCAACAATTTGAAACTTCTTCATAACTGGACTTTTTAATTATTCAATTGGTTACGAATTATAAACGCAAAAGTAAACAAAAATAGCCATCGATATGGCTATTTAAATTATTCTTTAGATTTTGTCTAAATAAGCATTAATGTTTACTGACACTTTTGTTCAATAAGTGTGGGAATTTGGCTTTAAACTTATTTAGTCTTGGAACCGAAACGCCTTTTATATAGGGTTGATTTGGATTTCTAGCTTCATAATCCTGATGATAGTCCTCGGCATCAAAAAATGCTACAAGAGGTTCTAAAGTAGTTGTTATCGGATCATCAAAAATTTTATCACTAGTCAGTTTGGCTATGTAGTTTTCAGCAGCTAACTTTTCTATATCATTTTTATAAAATATAGTAGATCTATACTGCGGTCCTCTATCTGGTCCTTGTTGATTTAGGGTAGTTGGATCTTGACTTCCAAAAAATACTTCAAGTAGGGTTTCATAAGATATTACATCTGGATCATAAAATACTTCAACAGCTTCTGCATGTTTTGATCTTCCAGAGCTAACCATCTGATATGTTGCAGTACTAGCCTTACCTCCTGCATATCCAGAGACTGCCTCAGATACACCTTCAACCGATTCGAAAACGGCTTCTACACACCAAAAGCATCCACTTGCAAAAACAGCGGACGATTTTCCTGCAAGATCAATTTTCTTTTCTGTTTCAGTTTTATCTACTTGTGCATTGGCAACATCAGCAGACTTTGGTGAACACATAGAAAATGAAAGCACCGTGGCAAAGGCAAAAATTATGTTCGACATTTGTTTTTTAGTTTGTTTATATACTCTCTAACTATATTGAGTGCGAGATGTTTGCTGAATTCAAGACTTAACGACAATTTAACGATTATATTAGCTCTTAAGCTGTTGAATTTTTAAATTCTTGAGCAGTTAGGCTTTTAATCTCTTTTGGTTTAATTCCCCAATACTTATATCTGAAAAGTAACTTCAACTTAAGCATTTGTGAGTGTGATACGGGTGCATTTCAGTTTGTCTTTTCTATTTTGTTGGTATTTTAGTTTGGGGTTAAAACTGATTAAAAAGAAGCATAGCCATGACTGGAGGACTGACCGATCTCGAAGAGTGGCGACAATAGTCGACAAGGAAAGGAACGCGTAAGCGGTGGGGGACTGACTGATCATCGCAGATGTAGCAGCGATAGCTGCTAAAGGAAGGAACGCGAGCGGTGGGCTGCCTAAAGGGGCAATAGTTTCTGCACGTTGCTAACGCATTCCTTCACTTGAAGTACTGTCGTACTTAACTCAATTGCATTGAGACTGTTCAGTCACAAGGCGAAAGTCTGATTGAAATAAAGATTATCAATTTAACAAAAAAGCGTCATTGTGAAATGCAGATTGTTATACCTTGTATGCTTGCATGGAGGTAGTTCATTGTGTTTATAAATGAGTTTAATGCTTTAAGAGCTAATAAGTTTAAGATATAAATCTATAAACTCAAGAGCTTAATAAAACTTGAATCAAGTGTTCATTAAGATTATCAATAGCTTTTTCGATTTGCCAATTGTCTTTATTCCTCGGTTCTACATAATTTGATATAGCTCTGTATTGATGACAGTGTACATCCATTATTCTGCATGCATATAGAAATCCAGCCCCTTCCATACTTTCAACATCAGCTGGATATTTGGCTTTTATTTTAAGGATGCTTTCTTCTGTCCCATGGACTTTGTTTACAGTTAGTCCTTTGATTTTTGGGACTGTAGTTTCGAACTTGGGTTTTGTGTTTTTTATCCATCCACTTTCAAAAGGGAATTGATTTTCTTTGGTCAATCCTAGATCAAAAACATCTGTAAAACTCCCATCATTTTCTTCTACTCCTAAATCACCAAAACGATCCGCGATGACTTCAACTACTGCTCCTAAGTCAAGAGAAGGATAATATGCACCTGCCAAACCTACATTTATGGCGACATCTGTTTTTTCAATGCCTTTGTGCCTTGATAATGCAAATGATGTATTTAGCGCACCTACACCAGTTACCAATGGGTATATCACATTACCGTTCAGCTTATACTCAAAAAAGGATAGCTTTTCAGCTTTGTTATCCAGATATTGGAGTAGGGGAGCTATCTCAAAAGATGTTGCAGAGACGATTAATATATTCATTTATGATTTATTATTAGTGGTTATTCAAATATGCGATTAAGTGGTTTTAGTGATTCCATAAGTTAATAACTGATGATTCGCATCAGATAATTCTATTCTCGAAGACGCTAATTAAAAAAGAGCAGAGCTATGCCGCTAAACTGTGGGGGACTGACTGAACTCGAAGAGTGGCGACGATAAGTCGGCAAAGGAAGGAACGCGTAAGCGACGGGAAGCCAACCCATCCTGCAATGCAGGTTTCTTCATTTATTATCTACCCACCCCTTTCGGGTTCCCTCCTTTATTGAGCTGTTGCTCAATACTTTGGCTTCGCCAAAGACCAGTCAGTCCCGCTTCAAACTATCTACGATAGATCATTCAGTCACATTAGTAGCATAGCCATTTTAGCGGCTTGATTCTCCTGCCTGCCGGCAGGCAGGTTTGTTTCGTTTTCTCATCAAGGAGAGAAAAGACCGATCATCGCAGATGTAGCACCGATAGGTGATAAGGGAATGAACGCGTAAGCGGTGGGTAAGCAAAGCCAGTCACGGCGAGCGACCATATATGTTTGAAAGTATATACTTCATTATTAATTAGAATTTGATAGTATTCATATTGTTTTATATATCTGTATGTTCTGAATTTAAAATAAAATAAAATAAAATTTTAACAGTTATGTGTTTGAAAGAAATTATTAAATGAATAGAAAGGTAAATAATTAAGACACAACATTTTATGGTGTTACATGTAATATTTGTAAATATATAATTATTTGTATATCAATAATGTATTTACTGAGAAACTTTAGTTAATAAACCTATTCAGTAATTATTCCAAATATTAATTCTCTTTTGAAACTTCTTTTGATCAAAATCCCATTGATTCGGATCTCCAATCTTTTCCAGTTTTTCTTCATCCTCTTCAGATAAGAAATCTGCAAAAAAGTCAATTCCAGTCAATTCTTCAATTTCATCAATGCTGACAATATAGTTTTTTATTGGAAGGATACTCTTTTCGTTTGGCATCAAGAAAGCAATGGATTTCTTTTGAGGATCCTCTAGATCGAGGATTATTTTATAAAACTGGTCAGGCACAGATACCTTATTGTATCCTATTTGCTTGATTATGTGTCCATCCTGCAAGATAGGACCTGAAACAATATATAAAGCGTCATTGTCAAAAGCCCAATCTCTCACATTTTCTTCTAATTCCCTCCAGATTCCGCCATTGAATTCCTTAAGCTGTGGAGACATATTACTCATGAAAAAAGATTCTCTCATTGCTTCTTTGCTAAAAGCCATATCTCCAGCAGGAGCTAGATGCCCTCTAGTATATCCTGAGCGTGTGTAATCATTATGCTTAGCAGATAGAGTACTTATGAGGCCGTCTTGTCTGAATTTTTTTTCTCTTTTGGTCCTAGGTTTTCTAAGATTGTCTTCTGTTAGTTTATAGGCCACCCATTCTGCTTGTTCGTGCTCTTCGCTATATGAAAGTACGTAGTGTTTGTGGGTTATAACTTGTCCAGTAGTTGACTCGGGATAGAAGCTGGATTCTACACTAGTTCCCTTGCTATTGGATATTTCAATGTTATTTGAAGATTCCGTTTTAGTATCCGTTTCTTCCCAGGAATCTGATTTGACTCCTGATAATATATAGATTAATATACATATTCCCACAAAGAAAAAGATAGATCTTATAAGCGTAGTTTTTGAAGAGGAACTTCCTCTTTTTTCTGACGATTTAGAATAATTTGAGTTATGATTTTTACGAAATTTTGCCACTTCTGATGTTTTAAATATTCAAATTAAACGATTTGTCACACCTTGGTGTTTTATGCTCAAAATCTTTTTCTATAAAACCTATTTTTTGATAAAGGGAGATAGCTTCTTTCAACTGACTTGCTGTTTCTAGTTCCACTACTTTATATCCATTATATTTTGCTATTTCTACCAAGTGATTCACCATCCACTTCCCAAGACCTTTTCCTCTTGCTTTACGACGAGCGTACATCTTTCTTATTTCGACTGCTTGATCATCCAAAGGAAACAGACCATATGTTGCAACTATACCCGAACTATTTTCAATAACTCCAAAATAACCATCTTTATAGCTATCCTCAACAGCCTGTAAATCTTTGTCTACTCCATCTGGCTCTGGAATCAACCCATACTCATTTAGCACTGAATAAACTAATGCAATAATCTGATCAGAATCTTGATTCTTACCTTCTCTAAAAGAGAATTCTGGTGGAATAGATTCAGAAGGGAGGATTATTCTCATAATGTTTTTAAATTAGCGCATAGATAACGAAGTATTTTGAAAACGAGTATCGGAAAAATATATTAACTCAATGTTTTCTAACCACTTCAGCAATAAATTCCAATTTAAAGCTATGAAATTAAGTATCAAAATTTTCTTGTTTGCCAACTTGCTTTTCTTTGGAAGTTATATAAGCTTGTCTGGTCAGTCTTCTTATTTTTCTTCTGGTGGAGCACATACTATGTCATTAGCTGATAACGGGACGATGTTTCAAGGAATATCTTCAATATATACCAATCCTGCTGGCTTGACATCAATCAACAACTTTGCTTTGGATGTAGGATATAATCGTCGATACAATCTTAACGAATTATCGACAGTGTCAATTGGCGGTGCGAAAAAGATAGGTTCCAGCGTTTTTGGACTCTCGGTAGCAAGATTTGGCTATTCTGCTTATTCAGAATCTAAGATTGGACTTTCATATGCTAGGAAATTACTTTCAAACTTATCCATCGGAGCAGGCTTCAATATGTTGAATTATTCAATAAATCAATATGGCAGCACTAATGCGTTCACTTTTGAACTTGGACTTCAATCCAAGTTGAATGATGAAATTTCTATTGGCGCTTATGTTTTTAGTCCAGGAGTAGCATCGCTTACTGAGGATAATGAAGTCCCATCAAGATATTCGATGGGTATGAAATACATCGCTTCATCAAAAGCTGACATCTACATCGATATTTCAAAGACAATAAATAGAGATCCAGAATTTAAATTTGCCGTAGATTACAAATTAGTAGAAACTTTTTCAGTTAGAATTGGTGGCAATATTACTCAAGAGAGTCTTCATTTTGGCCCAGCTTATAGAATGAAAAACGGTGTCGCTATTTTTGGCGGTTATTCTTTTGATAACAGATTGGGGCATTCGGCAGGTGTTAGTTTGTCATACTCAAAGTAGAAAATCATTATAGCATTAATTTACATGAAAAGCCGTTCAATCTCGACTAAGTAAAGTACTTATTCAAGGCGTAGTTCAATTTATTGATTTTGAAAATAACAATAATTTGTATCCATATCTAGATAGATTTCTCCACTATGCATACGCGTCAACCTAAGAAGTTAATATATTTTATTATACAATATATAAACAACTGTAAGCGTGCGGTATAGTTTTTGGGTAGTTGTTTTCATGTCGAAGCCACAACTTTAAAAAGGGCATGGCAATGCCGCTAAACAGTGGGTGGCGGGAGCGGCTTTCGCAGTATAGCCTTTTTAGCGGCTTGATTCTTTTGTTTCGTTTTCTGATCAAGCAGAAAATGAAAGCCAGTCGCGGCGAGCGACAATATATGTTTGAAAGAATATACTTCATTATTAACTTACAATCTGCAAAGGAAATGTATGATTTACACATATGAAATAATCATATATTAATATGTTAGGTTGACGCCTATGTCCACTGCGGTCGAAATTCGGACAATTATCGTATTATCATTCCTTCCACTGCGGATGAGGATGACAATGTTATTCAACACTTTTAATAAACCTATGTCGACTTAGTAAAGGATATATTTAATTGTAAATGATGTAAAAGAAATAAGGCGATAATGGGGGTCAGGACGAAATCATTGTGGGGTCAGTATGTATTATATGTTATGTAATCAAATTGCAAAAAAAATATTAAACTAACATATAGCGTAGAGTCCCCAGAATTTTAAGTTAGAGTAAATAGAAGAGTACGTGTTCAATTGCCCGAGCCAGGTTAGTTAAGGCGGGTTTGCCTGTCGCTAAACAGTGGGGGACTGACTGAACTCGAAGAGTGGAGACGATAGTCGACAAAGGAAGGAACGCGTAAGCGATGGGAGGCTAAAGGGGCAATAGTTCCTGCACGTTGCTAACGCATTCTTTCACTTGAAGTACTGTCGTACTTAACTCAATTGCATTGAGACTGTTCAGTCACAAGGCGAAAGTTTGATTGAAATAAAAATTATCAATTTAATAAAAAACGTCATTTTGAAATATATAAAATAGAAACCTATTATTCAATTATAGAATATTTGCACATTAGTGCTGAAAAAATAAACATCACCCAATAGTCACCAATAATATAGCAATCACCGCCATCGAAAAACCTATCAATTTTCGAATATTAAACTTCTCATTAAAAAAGAAAAGACCTAAGACAGCTGTCACTAATAATATCCCCACATTATTAATCGGAAACACTACCGATCCATCCATTCCATTTGATAATACCTTAAGCAATAGATAAATGGAGAAGAAATTAGGAATACCAAGTGCAAAGCCTGCAATCACCTCCTTCCATCTATAAGTAGTACCATTTTTAAAGTGGTCATAGATAGTAAATAATAAACCAAAACATCCAGCAAAAAAGAATAATGTTGCAATGAAATCGATGTCTAAGCTACTCGCCAAACCATTCTGATTGACTAAAAAAAATCCACTATCGATAAAACAACTTCCAATAAAAGAACCTAGAGGAAATAGATAGAGCCATTTGTTAATAGGCTTTGTCTCTGCGCTACCTTCTGTCTTATTGAGACTTATGACAAAAATGGATGCAATCGCTAATAGTATTCCAAATACTTTAAGGAAACCTACTGATTCTCCATAGAATAAGATGGCCAGAATGGTAGGAGCTATTAAAGACATTTTTTGAAAAATAGAACCTAAAACAACTCCAAATTTCTGGACGGTAATTGCAAATAAATTGAAAGTAACAATGAAAGTCACTCCAATAAAAATAGCTGCCCACAACCAATCTTTTTCTAAAACTTCAGGAGTTACTGCCGTCCTACCTAAATAGACTGATGCAGTAATTGTGCAAACAAAGTAATTGATAACAATTGCTTGAAGCGTTCTGACCTTATACTTTTCAAATATCTTGAATACTATGCTGATGTAAGCATTAAAAAGTATACAAATTAGAAGTAAGAACATTCAGAATTATTTATGAAAGGCAAAGATAGCAGAAGATTTTTCACTGCTTAATCAAAGATGCAACATGTGCGAATAACAAATTTGACTTTACATATTATTATCTGAAGCTTCCAATGAATGACTTTTATTGTCGAAGACACTAATTAAAAAAGAGGGTGGATTGCCGCTAAACTGTGGGGGACTGAATGAACTCGAAGAGTGGCGACGATAGTCGACAAAGGAAGGAACGCGTAAGCGATGGGCTGCCAACCCATTCTGCAATGCAGGTTTCCTCATTTATGAAGCTGTTGCTTCAAACTATCTACGATAGATCATTCAGTCACATTCGCAGTATAGCCATTTTAGCGGCTTGATTCTCCTGCCTGCCGGCAGGCAGGTTTGTTTCGTTTTCTCATCAAGGAGAGGAATGACCGATCATCGCAGATATGACTGAACGATCATCGAAGATGTAGCAGCGATAGCTGATAAGTGAAGGAACGCGTTTAGCGGTGAGCTGCCAAGATAGATGATAAGGGAATGAACGCGTTAGCGTTGGGTAAGCAAAGCCAGTCGCGGCGAGCGACCATATCCGTTTGAAAGTGTATACTTTATTATTAACTTGAATTCTAATAAATACAAAATTAATAGAATTTCAATTCATTAAGAAACGACAATGTTAAAATAAAATATTTCTAATTTTGACCTTAAAATCATTTTTGGAAAAGTAAATTAAATTATTATATATCAAATACTTAAGGGTACATATTGCAATATGTAAGAAAGTATAATTGATTGAATAGTGATCAATTAATTTCTGCGAAACGTTAGTTAGTATTATTATTTCAAATTGATAGGAAATCGATAAGAGGTCAGAGACTTTTGACTCTGTTTAATACTTCGAACGAGAGGTAAACCTCTGACCTCTCCTCGAATTGTTTGCGTAATACACATGCATAAAAAAAAGGATGTCTGGGGTACCAGACATCCTTGGGTTTTCAATTGGTTTGATTTATTCGAATACTACTTTTTGAGTAGCTACGCCTTTATCAAAAAACGCTTTCACAAAATAAATACCAGTTGGTAGATTGTATCTTTGGATAGTAATACTTTCAGAATTCACATTTGGTTTCTTCATTATTAGCGAACCATCCATTGCAAATATAGCAATATGTTCTATAATTTCACCTTCAGTTGTAATTTTAACACTTGAAGTCGCTGGATTTGGTGTCAACTTCATAATAGAAGCATCAAGATTAAAATCTTTTGTACTTGTAAATAAATCTTTACAAGGTAAATCTAAAGCGACACATGCTCGTGGAGCTATATAATTCATGACTTTTGCAATATTAGCTCTTGACTTTTCAGGAGACATACCCTCATTTAATAACAATCCTTGATCATGGTACGTCCCACCTGAATCATGAGGAAGCGCATTCCAAGCAGCACCTGCAGGAAAATCAGGAGGGAATGGAGGAGAAATTTCATTTGGATCCCACCAATTAAGTACTACACCTTCATCTAGTCCAATACTATTTGCTGGTGCGATCCAAGGATATAGACCTTCATAGTATGGGTGACCAGCAGTTGCTGAATTATCCATAGCCTCCTGAGTAGTCTCATCAGTGAAAATATAATCATTAAAGATTGTATTGATTTCTAATTGTTGAAGTTTTGGTTGGTAAATGCTAGCACCTTGAACTTGAACAATTGGGTCACCTGTAGTAGGTACGATTAAAACTGCATCTCCGTAAGGAGCAAATATGTCAAACGGAGATTGAACAGAAATAATTGGAGTATTTGAAGTTGAATCCAACCAAGAAATATCTCCTAATGCTCCACCTACATTTACACATAAGTTGATTTCTGAACTAAAGCCAACATGATTAGGATAATTAGTAGTGTCACCAGCAGGAAGTCCAAATCCTGCTGCAGGAGTAATAGTTAAATCTTCTCCATTAATATCACCATGAAAACTTGGCACTACCATTGGTGTCTCAGGAATACCATCACCATCTAAGTCTAAGATGAATTTTGCTGGGCCATTTGTAGTTCCAGTAATTTTTTCATATCTATTCAAAGATGCAAGGCCTAAAGTAAGGTATCCACCTGTTCCATTTCCCCAAGCAGTAACTTTGTTTGGATCAATTCCAAATGGATTACCAACGTCCACTGTTGCTCTCATGTGTCTTATTGCAGTTCTACCATCCTGAATTCCTCGGTATGCAGCTTGTATTAGACCAAGAGCCCGTATAGGCTGAGTTTCAGCAGCTGGATTCCATCCGGTTCTGTAAGTAACTGATGCAGCTACATATCCTCTTTTTGCAAGTTGAGTACAGATTTCAACCGAAGAGTTATCTGATTTTTGACCTGCTATCTGTCTATTAATTGGAGGCGGAAGAAAGTTTCCAGTATGAAATACTAATACTACTGGTCTGTTTGTTTCTGTATCACCATCTGGTTCATAAATATCCATTGTTAACGGGATAGGTATTGCTTCGCCGAAAATAGGAAGAAACAATACTGTTGCATTTACGCCATATATTACATCTGAAGTGACTATTACATCATCAAAAACTTCTTCTAAATACCTTTCTTGGGCATTTATAGAAGTCATGGCAATTGCAACGATAAATAAAAGTGTAAAAATTCTTTTCATAAAGCTATTATTGAAATTTGTAATTAAATATTTTTATTTTTTTCTTCCCATATCATATGTGATTTGGAAATATCCGAGTCTTCCTATTCTTGGTCCTCCATAAGTTTGGAAATTTTGACTGTTCAAGAGATTTGAAGCTCCGAGTTTAAATGTAATGCGTATACTAGGTACAAATACATTTATTTGTGCATCAAGCATATCATAAGTAGGTATGGCACCCGTAAATTGTGGTGAACCCTCAAAAATAAATCCTTCAACCCATTTGTAATTTATGTTGAATCCAACATGATCAATGAGATTGAAAAAAGATATATCACGTCCATTGATGCCGAGATTAAATTTGTGTTCTGGGGTGTTAAATGCAGGAATTATAGGGTCATCCTCTATTTCTGTGTTCAGTTTATTCCAAGAATAATTGCCATTTAGAGAATATTTAGGTGCAAAATAATAATTTAATCCAATAGCTACACCTTGTGTGGTCACTGTTGTAGTAGAATTTGTTGCAAATCGAAAGGCCTGAATGTTATTTATAGTACCAAAGATTGGACTAATAGCCGCATCTACACCAACTTTATACCCAATAAAATTATCATAAATACTATAATAATATCCTGCATCTACATACAATTTTTCGAATAAAGTAGTTCGAGCTCCAATTTCAAATGTCTTAACCTTCTCAGGTTGAATTGCAGCCGCGTCGAAATATACAAGTGTATCTAAATTTTGAGTGTTTAGGAAATTCCTAGTGGATTCGACAGTAAGTAAGCTGTCCTTCCCATCTATATTACCAGACAAAATAGCTCTTCCCACATCAAGACTAAGGTATTGGTCAGATAAAGTCGGATTTCGAATGGCAGAAGAAAATGAAAGCCTGAAAAAGTCCTTTTCCGTTGGGGTATAGACTAAAGAAGCAGCTGGAGAAAGCAAAGGATCAAAGTTCTCGTTTTTATCAAAACGGATTGCTCCTTGAGCTTTAAGTTTATTCAATACAAGTGATTTGGTAATTCCCATATAGACACCAGCTTCTCGATTAGTAATCGTACTATCTCTATCTGCAAATATTGTCCCATTAGTTTTTGGTGTGTACAATCTGGCATTTGCTCCAACTGTTATCTCATCAGTCCACAAAGGGTTAAACTTGTATTCTCCATGTAAATGATACAAGGATGAATTGTCAAAAAATCGAGTTCCACCTTCATCTCCGTCTCTAAATGTAGAAGTTATCTCATTAAATTGTTCTTCAAATTCTGGAGTGCCAGGAATATAATATCCAAAAGAACCAGAAGTAGTTTCACTGGTTGAGTTTGCAAAAGCTTCTGCCAAAGTGTGATAATTAATCATGTCTGGATTATTATCAATTAGCCACTGTTCCGCACCCGGTAAATCAAAATCAAAATCTGGGAATGTACCCGTAAGTACAGGAAAACCTCCAGCAACCATTTGTTGATATATATTAGCTCCCCAATAATCAATATATGCTTGAGACCATTCTCTATCAGGTTTTCCATTTTCAATCAGCTTCAAAGCCGTGAAATATGGATCATAAGAATCACCTGCCGTAGTGGTTGTAGCAAATGCTCTAATAAAGAATTTATTTAATTTTCTATATTCTAATTTATTTTGAAAGAATGTTATTCCTTTAAGACTGAATCTATTATCTCCCTGATAGACAGTTGTTCCTCCTCCGTAGCTAGATGTAAACACTATTTCAGGAGATTCATAAGTTTGAGATGGTTTGGTTTTGTAATGTAGTGAAAGGTTCGCTTTTAAATTTCTAGTATTGTAGTCTACTAAGTCACTTTCTTTATAGCCTGTTCGATGCCAAATACCCAAACCCGCTGTATTTGCTGTGAGAGGGACGGTAGTGAAATCGGTGCCACTTTGATATTCATCCCCATAAATATTGACTGCATCAAATCTTCCAGGATTTCCTAGCCCCGTATCAGTATCATCAACAGGATCAAAATTGTCAGCTACCCAGTCATCAGCTCTCAAATATTCTAAATTAAGTTTATAGGCAAAAACATCATCTTCTTTTTTATTTTGAAATGCATCAGCAAAACGTACTGCAGTTTTTAACAGATTTCGTTCTCCTACTTTTATTGAAGCTGAAAGGCCTTTGTGAAAAAATGGATCTTTTGTTTCCATACTGATTACACCATTGAAGGCATTAGGTCCATAAAAAGCGGAACTTGCACCTACTATAATCTCTACCTTGTTGACATCTAATTCAGAAGAACCAAGGAAATTACCAAGTGAAAAATTTAATCCTGGAGCTTGATTGTCTACACCATCAATTATTTGAAGCGATCGGACAGGACTTGTACTATTGAATCCACGAGTATTGACAATCTTAAATCCTAAACTTGCAGCAGTAAGGTCTACTCCTTTTAGTGCACCTAGACCTGAATAAAAGTCTGAGGCAGGAGTCTCCTTTATTGCAATGTTATCTAAGGACTCTATAGTTAAAGGTGATTTCTTGTTTGCTTCAGAAATTCTGCTTGCTTTTACTTCTACGACATCTACTGTTACACTATTCTCTTCTAGAGCTATAGAAATATTTTGAGAAGATTGCATTTCTATTTCTTTCTCTACATATCCTAAGTATGAAGCTACAATTGTAAGGGGAAAGGCTTGATCAGTTTTGATTTCAAAATATCCATCGTAATCAGTAATGTTTCCATCTGTTGTTCCTTTTATTATAATGTTTGCCCCTATTAAAGGATCTCCATTACCGGCATCAACTATTTTTCCTTTCAATATATTTTGAGCTTCAATAGAAGAGGATGCAAAGAGACATAAAAGTAATATTACAACAATGCTAAATTTCATAAATTAAATGTTTGCTAGTAATTTAAGAATTCCGCTACGAACAAATATTTTTCTAATGATTTTATATTTTTCCTAAATATAACTTAAAAAAGGAAAGAATTATAGAATAATATTTTTTTTATCACACGAAAGTCTTCAAAGTTTCAAGTAGCAATTAGCATAATTTTATTCATTTTTCAATCATAAATTCTAAGTTTTTAAAATAAATATACTTTAAGTTAAATTTATTATCCCAATTAATACTACTTTGAGAGATTAGATATCCTTAGCTACATATTTCCTTTATTGAAGAGATTGTGAATTGAAGAGATTGAAAAGATTGATTTTTTTGAACAATCTTTCCAATTTTTCCAACCTTAAATAATTCGTCTCAAATTTGTACATTGTTTTTGTCCATTCTAATCAACAATTTTGAAATGTCTCAAAGTAGAATTAAGTGTTGCGGACGAACAATTATATCCAAATGATGTTAATTCTAAATTTACTTCAGCAGTTGTTTATTTGGGAAGCAAAAAGTGCATTTGTTTTCTTATGTTTTCAATTACAAAATATTAAAGAATTTGGAATACAACATTTTTTGGTTTCGTAGGGATTTAAGGTTGGCGGAGTGTGTATCACAAATTGCACTTTCTCAAGAAAATAAGCTCCTTGTCATCTTGAGCGAAGCGCCAGCGCAGTCAGGCACTCCTTGTCATTCTGAGCGAAGATTCATCGAAGTCGAAGAATCAAGGAGTATGCCTTTACTTTAATTTCGACCGAAGTGGAGAAATCCACCATTTTATTACATCAAGAGCTAGATTTCTCCACTTCGGTCGAAATTACTGCAGTGGACCATTGTCTTCCTTCGACTGCGCTCAGGATGACAATGGTCCACTGCAGGATGACAATGTTAATAACTAAACAAACAATTATGATTTACTTTTTGTGCAATTTGTGATACACATGTTGGCGGACAATGCGGGACTTTATGACGCCCTAAAGTCACGAATTCCTGTAAAACCAATTTTTATGTTCGATAAGCAAATATTGGATAAGCTGGAAAACTTAAAGATCCAAGGGGTACCTTTATTCACAATACAATTCAAGAACTAAAAATTGAGCTGCAAAAAATAGGATCCGATCTTGATATCATGTATAGCAAACCAGAAGAAATTTGGAGATTTCTTGCCTCGGATAAAAACTTAAAATAGCGGAGGCTGGCAATGGGCAGCGGGATGTGGAACAGACGCTGCACCATATTTTAGAATTTTCAATCCTTATACCCAAGCTGATAAGTTCGACAAACAGCGAGCATATATTAAGAAAAGGGTACCCAAGGAGGATAGTCCAAAATTTGCCAAACCTATTGTGGATCACAAAATGGCTAGAGTAAGATGTTTGGAAACCTACTAAAAGAGCATTAGGATGACTTGAGTACTTTGCCAATGCCAAATGAGAGTAGTTGTAATACCTAAAAAGCACTCGGAGAGCCCTGAGTGCTATACCCGATAAGGTGGATTGGCAAGAAAAGCATCTAATGCTTCTTCAGCGGAATCTACTAAATGGACTAGCTCTCCATAAGCTTTATCTTTAGAAAGTTGCTTTAGCGTTTCGAAGAGTTGAGTTTCTTCTGTGTATCTTTTTTTGCCCATAAATATCATTGGACTTATGTAATCGAAAGTCTTGTAGTGATTCTGAGCAGCATCCATGAATATCTCTTGAGTAGTTCCTGCACTGCCAGGAGCGAAAAGTATCCCGTGAATACAAATCGCTAATAAAGTATCTTCACGGATACTATTTGAGAAGTATTTTGCGATATGACTTGCAAACACATTGCTAGGTTCATGCCCATAAAACCAGGTTGGGATAGCTAGTGATTGGGATGAATTAGGGTATTTTTGCAAAACCTCCGTTGCCTTTGAATGAAAACCCTCGTGTGTATAGTGCGGCGCTTCTTGAAGTATATTTATTGCATCGATTAGATCCTGTTGCTCATACTTTGCCATGTAAGCTCCAAGGTTGGTTGCCTCCATTATGCCAGGACCTCCTCCAGAAACTATCAGATATCCATTTTGAGCAAGGAGCTGTGAAGTCTTTGCTACTTCTAGGAAATATTTATCATTTCTTAGTGTACCATGTCCACCCATTATACCAATTGATTTGACATTATAATTTCCGTTAGCATCAGGGTTTATATAGTCTCTCAGTGCATCGTCTATGCTATTATCATGAACTCTTTGACATAGTGCTTCAATCATTGAAGGCGCATACTTATGAGTTGAAAAATGTTCGTAAATTTCTAAATCTAATGATCTATCGGGTTTAACTTCCTTGTATAACTCTTGCCATGTATAAAGAAAAGAGCGATATGGATTGTAAACAAGGTCTGGAAATTCTGGAAATATTATTCCTCCTTTTTCTAATATGGTAAACTTTTCTTCTTGAGTCAATTTGCATCCTAGGAAGACTGAATTTTCCAACTTTAACGCATGCCAATTTATCTTGGATGAAGTAAAATCTATACTTTGAAGCGTAGCATTTTGCAAATTGTATCCGCTTTTTAAAAACTCTTTTAGGGAATGGATCTCTTTATAATATATATATGGTTTGTTTTTCTTCATCTTTTCCTTCCTGCTTTTCAAATATTGATAAAATTAAATATTACAGTTTTAGTTTGTAATTTCCTGAAAAATAAGGCATTGTAAAATTATTTTTAGGTCCTTATATATTACAACATGCGTATAGTGTGCCTCGTTTTTCATCTATTTGGCAATAATATTGAACTATCATTTAATAACCGAAAAAAAGTAAACATAATATTTGGAGAAGGTGTCACGACAAATCCTTCCCTTGAACCTGGGGCGTCGACGTAAGCTCAATCTTTATCAATCGGCGTCCCTTTTATGAAAAAATATATACTCTCAGATTCTTATAAAGAAGTCGGGCTTACCAATCTTTTCAAGCTTGGGAATCCCTTTGTGCTGTATGGCCGAGATTCCTAAGCCTCCCGATGGTTTTCGGGAAGAATTGGGAAGCTCTGTTTTATTTGTAGCAGCTCAGATGTTTTTATTATAACTATCTGTAAAAGTGCTAGTTAAATTTCTTATATGATAGTATCATCGAGGTAGTTCATTTACTTAATCTTCTCATCCAATTTTTGAAGCAACCATGGCTTACTTACTATACCTGAAGTTTCCGCGATTTCTTGCCTTAATTTTTTAATTCCTTCTTTATCACCGCTTCTAAGATTAATTAACTTATTGATATATTTTAATAGGTTTTTATAGTGCCCTTTTTTTAGGGCTGAAAAAGATTTCTCTCTATTTACATAAACCCTAAATGAATTGATGAAACTATCCAGAGCGTCAAATTCATCTAGCTCATAATAAGAAAATAATAGAATTGTTTTTGAAGCAAACGCATATACTACAGAATTCATCTCAACTTGCTGCAGCAACTCAATTACCTTCCCATAATTCTTTTTATAAAATTCAATTCTTGCCAAGCTAAATGCAACGGAGCTCGATAAGTCTTTGTCATTTAGTCGATCTTTGTATTCTTCAACAAAATGCTCTGCCCAATCAAATTCACCAGTTCTTAGAGCAAAGAAAACTATGTTACTAAAAGTAACCTGAGTAATGTAGCCATTTGAAAAAATAGTCTCCTTCTCCAAAGCTCCCTTATATATGCTTAGTGTCTCTTCTTGGAAAGCCAAGTCTCCTTTATTGACTCTTCTTACGCAAAAACCAAGTAATGCATCATAAATACTTCGAATATCTTCTTTCGGAAAGTTATCAATAAATTCATTTACCAGCTCTTTAAGTTTAAAATAATTGTCAACATCATCTGGATTTAGTTGGGTTTTTGCTATCGTACTATATATGATAATAGGAGGAACATTGCTATAATCACCGTTTGCCACCATGGCATTTAATTCTTCTATATGGTTTATCTCTTGTTCCAACGAAATCATTGATTTCCAACTCAGTAATTTTACGTAGTACTTTAGCTTTTCGGCCAAGTAGTATTGATCAAGATACTTTACAATGACATCAATATTTACCTCATTCTCTATGGTTTTTGATCTCTTTCGCAATATTTCACTCTCTGAATATAGGTCGAGCTTCTCTTTTTCATTGATGAATTTTGCATACAGATAATCAGATGACCTATTGTAGGTTTGTTCTATATTTCGATCAGTTGACGCAGAAGTAGATTTGTATAATTTCTCTATTTTCCTGGTTCTTATGGCCCTCAGGATTAAGTTGTTTTTGAGAAATCGATTGTTATCATAAGTTTTTTGAGCCAGGAATTCCTCAAATACTTTAAGCAGATCAGAATTTAACTTCCTTAACTTTGGATCGGAATACTTTTTGCTTGGAAAAATCACATTCCAAATATCCTCCTTAGTAAACTCTACTTTATTCTCTTTTCTGATTTTTGATGTATACAAATCGGATAAGACCAATAGCTTTTCATTCATATTAAAATACGGAGATTCTAAATACTTCCGAAAACTGTTGAGCTCATATACACTTAAGTAGGTAAGGGCTATATATACTTTTGAATCAGTCATCTATATATTTCAAAATTAAATATAGAACAAATGTATATAAATAGAGCTGAATTCCGATGTGTAAATTTAGTGAAGTTCATCAGAGATAGATTAATAGGGATGATTTGCGCTGTGATTTCTAAAATGGTTCACCACAATGACACAACGATTTCACTAAGAAAGCACAAGGAAAAGTTCTGAATCATTTCTATTTCAAAAAGGTAATCCTTCTATAAATTGTTGAATAAAACTGCCAAGGATAAAAGGAAGGAGGACTGCCGACAATACCATCCCAGCAACAGCTCCATAAAAATGGGCATCATGTCCGATATTATCTTTAGCATTTTTACTAGCCCATGAACTGTATAGTAAGTATAGAATCCCAAAAACAATAGCTGGAATAGGAATGAAAAAATACAATTCTAATTGCGACCAAGGGGATAAAAGAATAAAAATGAAAAGTACTCCAGATACTGCTCCACTAGCACCGATGGCACTGTAGTTATAGTTGTTTTTGTGTTTTAAAAAACTAGGAATATCTGCAAGAACAATCATTACCAGATATAACAATAAATAGATGACTCTGCCCATCGTATCTCCATATTGGTGTAAATATGCAGATTCGACATAGCTCCCAAATCCATATAGTACATACATATTGATTCCCAAATGAAAATAGTCTGCATGCAAGAATCCGCTTGTAATCATTCTATACCATTCACCTTGACTGGCTTCGGATGCAGGATGATGCTTTAGTTTTTCAAAAAGTGATCTGTTTTCAAAGCAGATAAAAGAAACTACACAAGTAATTACAATAATGACTATAGTTACATTCATGGATTATGATATTTTTCGTTTCTTAAAATAGTAAAAGCTCGATAAAGTTGTTCAACGAAAAACAATCTTATCATCTGATGTGAAAATGTCATTTTTGATAGAGAAATTAATTTATCCGCTCTTTTTTGTAATTTATCATCAGCTCCGAAAGCACCAGCAACAAGAAATATTATTTTTTTAGAGGATTGCATTTGAAACTTCTCGATCTGAGTAGCAAATTTTTCAGAGGTAAACATTTCACCCTTTTCATCCAAAAGAACTAAATAATCAGAATTTGTCAACTTCGATAGAATCACTTCACATTCCCGTTGTTTCGTTTCAGTTGAATTCTGACCAGGTTTTACATCTTTAATACATACACTCGAAAATTTACAATAATGCCCAAGTCTTTTTTCAAATATCTTAATTCCTTGATCTAAGTACTTTTCATTTGTTTTACCAATATACCAAAACTCCACTTTCATCGCCGCAAACTTACGAATTTCGTTTACTGAAATTAGAATTTAAATGTAGAATTGACTTAAAATAAGCTGGATGTTGACAAAACTAGGGATTACACGGAGATTCGCAGAGATTTCTCGGAGAATGCTCAGTGAATCTCTGTGCCATCCTCCGCGTATCCCCGTGTAATTTTTCAACATCTAACCTTGTCCCCTATATCTCAAACCTTAAACCATATTTTATTTTTTTATTCAACATTCATAATTCGTAATTCGTAATTTTTTAGAAAATCCTCCAACCCTTTCCACCATCCTTCCGTAAGTAAGTATAGAAACCATTAATATTAATCCGTTTTTGAAGCAAATACTTAATATTAAAAGCGAAGACCAAATACTTAATTTTTGCTTTTAGATTAAGCTTTACTTAAAAAAAGAAAAAACTAAAAATGAAAATAATTATTACTTCGATTTTAATGATTGGTTTGTGCACTTTCATTTCTGCACAATCTGTATTAAATGTTAGTGGTGCAGTCTCGAGTATCATAGGTTCACCAGAAGAAGGGGTGTTCGTTACACTTACAATAGAGCAAATTGATGAACAATTTACCACTGAGACTAATGCAGGAGGCTTTTATGAATTCGCAATAGAATTAGAGGAAAATAACGCTCAAGGCTGTTTCGAAATATACATCGTAGACTGTGCTTTCGAAACTATAGTAGAGACGGATTGCTACAATCCAGAAAATTATAATTTTATTCATGATTTTACCTATTGTGAGAATGGTACTGATTTTTGCCTCACATTTATTTTTCCTGAAATTACAGATTCTGCTTTAGTATTAATCACAATAAATCTGGGGATGGCTCCTTTTACCTACGAATGGAGTGATGGGAGTACTGGTGAAAATCTTATTTTGCCTTTGGATGCAACAGGTATTTATTGTGTCACCGTGACAGATGCTCAGGGATGTGTATCAGAAAATTGCATTGATTTAACACCTCCTGACCCTTGTTTTGTTAATATATTTGAAGAATATTTTTTCAATTCTGTTTTTCTTTTTGCTGAAGGTTACGGCCAAACTGATGATCTGACTTTTGTGTGGTCCACAGGAGAAACAGGAGCAACAATAACTGTCACAGAATCCGATGAATATTGTGTAACGCTTACAGATGGTTTAGGATGCGAAAGTATTGACTGCAAATATATAACGATAGATTCTTCAGGGACAGGAGATTGCTTTGCTTTCATCTACAGTTCCTATGAAACCGATAGTACTATTGAGACCTTGTTTGTCGAAGCTTTTGGAGTTGCTCCATTTACTTATGTATGGACGTTAGGGGATTCAATAGTATCAACTTCTAATTCCTATACACCAGAAATGACTGGAGTATATTGTGTTGCAGTTACTGATGCTGAAGGATGTGTTTTTACGACTTGTTATGACTACTTTATTTGGGAAGATTGTGGAGTTTGGATTGGATGCGACCCTACTGACGCCGGAGTACTATTGGTTGCATTTGGATATGGCGCGGAACCCATAGAATATATATGGAGCAATGGAGATGTAGGTCAAGAATTGTTAGTTACTGAAAATGGTGATTATTGTGTTACAATAACTGATGTAGAAGGATGTACTTCCTCCGCATGTATAACTGTAAATACTGATGTTGTAGAGTGCTTTGTTCCAATTGAGATTACTGAATTTGATGCTTTTACTCAATTATCAATCACACTTAATACTGATGGGCCTTATGAAATAATTTGGAGTACTGGTGGGACAGGAACAAGTATCGATGTCACTGAGTCAGGAGTATATTGTGTAGAAGTCTTAGAAATAGAGACAGAATGTTTCTTTACTACATGTGCTACATTGGTAATAGGAGGACAAGATGATTGTTGGGGATTCATAGAAACAGAATTTATAGAAGACTCTCTTGCTTTATTGACTGTTATTGCCTTTGATAATAGTAGTGATTCTATTAATTTCCAATATATATGGAGTACTAGTGAATTAACCCAGAGTATTGAGGTGAGTGCAGAAGGTACTTACTGTGTAACAGTATTTGGATCTGATAATTGTGTTTTTGAAACATGTATAGATGTTGTTTTTGGAGATGTTCCATTGATAGGGACAATTAATGGAATTGTTCTTGATTCCAAGACAGAAGAAGTTTTAGAAGCTGTTGTTGATATATATTCTATTCTTAATGACGGTACTGTTGAATTGTATTCAGGTGGAATCGAGAACAATGAACTAGGACGTTTTGCAGTAGGTAATGTTCCATTTGGAAATTATATAGCATTAGCGTTTGTGGAAGGCGGTGCTTATGTCCCTACTTATAGTATCAGTACTACATCTTGGGAGGAAGCAAATTTTCTTTTAATAAATGATTTTACTTCCTTTTTTATGAATGAAATAGCAATGATTCCAATAACTAATCTTGATGAGACAGGCACAGGATCTATCGAAGGTTCTGTTTCTACAGATAATTTGGTTGCCAATAAAAAGGATGATGATGCTAGAAATGGAACTCCAATTGTAGGTGCGAATATTATGTTGATGCATGAAGAAGTACCGGTTGGTCAAATATTTACAGATGATGAAGGTAGTTTCTTCTTCTCGGATCTACCATATGGAACTTACACAGTTGTGCTTGAAATTCCAGGATATCCACAGAAGACATTTGAAGTCACCCTTTCTCAAGATAATCCCAACGTTACGGATGTAGAATTTGAAACAGATTTTTCAGCGACATCTACGGATAATATATCTGCATTGTCGTCATTGACACTAAGTCCTAACCCTACTTCTAATACATTAGTAGTTGCTACCTACTTCGAAGAAGCAAAGGACGTGATGTATAGGATAATTGACATGAATGGAAAAATTATAAAATCGGCTGCATTTACTGCTGTGTATGGAGAAAATTCACTTCAATTGGATGTAACGAATATGAATAATGGAGTTTATAATTTAGTGCTTCAATCAAACGAAGAACTTGTAGCAAAGCGGTTTATTAAACTGTAGATTAAATTGCTTCGAGAAGTAATATAAAAAGATCAAGTCGTCAGGGGTAGATTCTTGACGACTTGAACTAATTTGGTGAACAAACTATAAAATTTTAGAAACGAGTTGCAACTGACTAAAGAATTTATATCACTACTTATGCAAAATGACCGTAAGGCACAATACGAGCTTTACAGATTTTGGTATGGGAAGATGAAAGGAATTTCTTTGCGGTATCAACCTGACGAACAAGCAGCAGAAGATGTAGTGAATCGATCATTTCTTAAAATTCTGAAGTCTATTGAAAAGTATGAGCCTACAAGACCCTTTGGCGCTTGGCTTTCTAGAATTACAATAAATGAGAATATAGATGCTTGTAGGAAATCTCAAAAATTGAGATCATTAATCCAGTATGATTCTGAAAAGATTGACAGCGATAATAACTTGAATCATTACGAATATAACGAAGCTGATCAGAATCTTGATGCAGATCAATTGAAAGCAATGATAGCTCAGTTGCCAAATACTACAAGACAAGTTTTTAATTTATTTGTGATCGATGGATACAAACATCATGAAATCGCAGATCTCTTGTCAATAACAACGGGGACTTCTAAATGGCATCTGAATAGTGCGCGGAAGAAAGTCAAATTAATGATTCAAAAAATTAAAGAAATAGAAAAAGTAATCCACTATGGAGAATAATTTAGATAAACTTTTCAAGTCTAAACTTGGAGGGCAAGAGCCTGAATTCAATCCCGCTGCCTGGGATAGGATGGAAGAACTCTTGGATGACGTGGGTATGATTCCCACCAAGAAAAAAAACAATAGATCTAAAAGAATCTATTTGTCTCTTTTGTTCTTTGGGTTATTACTTTCTGGAATTGGTTATGTAACTATAAAATCAAGCAGTGCATTAGGTGAAGGCAGCACCTTGGTAGATTCTATGGGGTCTAATTCAGAAGCAACTAAAATAGAGCAAGAGGCTATTCCATCGACCGTAAAATCAATTAATAATCAAATATCAAATGCTCCAGTTGAAAGTGAAGAAGAAGCACAAAAGCAAACTTTTAATAAGTCAATAAAGGACGTTGAGGAAATTGAAATTACCTCTAAAGGTGAATCTTTTGATGGCAATGAAATATCTTTAACCAAGCATTCAAATGAGAAAAACAATAGCAGGAATAGTGATAACGCAAGTAAGAGAAAAAAGCCTATTTCATTTGCTTCAAATATTCTCTATTCAGCAAATAATGAAAGGAAATCAATTGATAAGAATCAAATAATAAGTGTAGAAGAAAATACTGTAAACACAGTAGTTCTTGATGATGTAAGTGTTAGGGAAAAACCTGAGTCAGGAGAAATTCCATATGTTAATACTGTGAAAGAAGTTAAATCTGATCTAATTATTGAAGCAGATAAATCAAAAACTGAATCTACAATAATTGAAGTTCTCAAGAATAAAGAGACATTACCAACAGTAGCATTTCTAAATACGAGTACTGATATTTTAGCCTCTCCAGTGCTACAAATCACACCGCAAATTCAGATGTTAAAAGCATCTTTATTTGAAGTTGGTTTACAAGCATCAGTAAGGCTCAATGGAGGGAATGGTTATTCTATTGGTCCATACGTATCATATAACATCGGAAAAGGCTATTCAATAAATCTGGGTGGTCAATTTGATTCGCAAAATTTTAATGATGGCCCAGGGATCAGTGTATTTGATAAAGTATACAGCTTTGGGAGTATAATCAATGAAAGGGTGTTCGTCCTTGATAATCAGAAATCTGTGAGGCTACCGTTTGGTCTAAAAAAGTCATTCAGTAAGTTTGATCTTTCTACAGGTATTTTTTTTAAAAAGGTGTTTGTTTCTGATGGAAATATTTCCGATTCTGGAAAAGTGAATTTGTCTGAAAAAGCATCAATCGAAAATGAATTTATAAAATCAATGACCATTTCCTTTCAAGTTGGAGGATCGGTACAAATTACTCGTTTTTTCGATTTAGATGTGGGTATAGAATATCGACCAAAGACATTCAAAACAGATCAAACCATTTCTACAAACTTTAGCAATTATTATCCGACCATAGGTTTGAGATATAAATTATTCAAATTTTAATCACTGTTATGAGATACGTTACTTATTTATCAATCTATGTGCTAAGTGTGATTCTTGTAATGACTTCATGCACAAAGCAAGAATTTGAAGGAGATCCTGGCACGCCTGTCTTTATGGCCGAAGTACCAATCCTAAATGATGAAGACTTTGAAGTGGTAGCAGGAGATGACTTGTACTATATGTTTGCTTCACACCAGGAATTAGAATCATCCGTCGTTTATAGTGGTCTGTTTGGCAAGGAAGACATTTGTACAGAAAGCTGTGCTGAAAACTTCTCTATTAAAATTGTACAAAAGAATACTGTTGCAAAAGGAAAATTTCCTGTAAGGGAGTATGATTTTTACAGCATACCAAAGGATGGTTTTAAACATAATTTTTCTGTAGAATCTACGGATGAAGAAGTTTTGGATTGGACAACATGGAGAGTTGGAAATGAAAACCACAGCGGACAAGAAAGCATCAGTTTCAGTTCGAACAATGATTCTGCACCTCATGAAGAAGTTCAAATGATCTATGATGTACCCGGTCAATTCATAGCTCAATTCGAACGACCAATTTTGCCAAAAACTGTTGACTGCGAATTGGATTTCAAGATTAGTAGGGTAGTGAATGAAGGTATATTTTTAGAACTTACCACAGCTAGTCCTTTCACTTTTGTCAATTGGTCAAATGGTATGTCAGGAAGTAAAATAAAATTGAATTTTAATACTCAATCTTATTCAGCAAATGTTTTTGATGCATCCGGATGTCAAACCAAGTTTATCATACATTTCAAAACCCAAAACATAACTAAAGATTATTCTATTGGCATGAATCAAGAATCGATTATGTTTTCTACTCCCGACAATGCTGATCGGTCTGTTATTATAGAATATACAGATCCAGTAGGTGACTTCTATACAACAAGTATAATTGGACAAATAGTACCTTTCGATTTCAAGATTAATAGTATTGAGGATTATGAAAACAATGAACAGTATGACCCAACTTGGAAAATAGATGCAAGTTTTGATTGTCTTCTATTTGGTGAGAATGGGGAGACAAAACGTGTGGTAGATGGGAAAGCTGTTTTTGCAGTTTCGTATTGAAAGTTTAGGGATTACACGGAGATACGCGGAGGATTGCACGGAGATTCACGGAGTTTTTTTTAGTGTGCAAAATTGTCAACATCTGACATGCAACCATATAGCTTAAACCTTAAACCTTAAACCTTAAAAGTTAAAGGTATAAGGTCTTTTCAATTCTTAATTCTACATTCTACATTCTAAATTCTTAATTCTACATTCTTAATTCTTAATTCTTTCAGAATTCCGCATCCGTTTTCTTCTCTTTCCCATTTCTAAGATAGCTAACCTTAATTTTATCACCTTTATCAAACTGGCTTAAAACATCCAATAACATTTCGGTATTAAAAACATATTTACCGTTGATTTTCAGAATGGTATCACCGTCTTTTAATCCAGCTTTTTGAGCGGCAGAATCTTCAACCACGTCACTTACAACGACACCTTCACTATCACTCTCAATCATTATTCCAAGTGAGACCTTGTTGTTATTTGATTTTTTTACATGGATCCTTTTTTCAAACTTATGTGTTTCATGGATCTCAGTATCTTCATCACCTTCGGCATCGATTATAATCATTACATTTTTACCATCTTTGGTTCCTGAAGTTTTGATATCTATATGCTCTAGTTTCTTCGCCAACTCTTCTGGAATTTCGCCATCATCACTCTTCCAAATCATAACTTTCTTTTCTCCATTTTCTTCAGTTTCTATCTTATATTTAGTCACTTCTTTTCCATTTTCTATGGATTTTTCAATAGTTATATCTTCTAGAACTGACTTAGTCGAGCTACCTGATTCTTTAGCTTTCTCAATTTCAATCTCAATGTCAACACCTTCTAAACTTCCATCTTCCTTTAATTTTTTTATCAATGCATCTGCATCTTTTCCAGTGGCTTCTTCCCGGTGTGTTGTCGTTTTTCCATTTTCGTCAATGATTTTTTTAACAACAATTACTTTTTTGGTTTCTTCTTGCCCAAACGAACTTGAAATAGAAAAGAATCCAAAACAGATTAAAAGAGTGAATAAGTATTTCATAGCTATTTTATTTATTTTTAATATAACGTACAAAGTCTAATTTTAAGACAATATCTACCTGATTATTTACAAAACTATTTAATTTTAACCAAACTCTTTTGTTTTGAGATCAATATAATTGAATACGGATTCTTTGTCTTCCGCATTGATATACTTCCAATTTCCTTGATTTCTGAACCAAGTCATTTGTCTTTTAGCATATCTTCTGCTGTTTCTTTTGATCAATTCTATGGCTTCAGGTAAAGATATTTCACCATTTATATGCTTAAATAATTCACTATATCCTACTGTTTGCATCGATTTCAAATTTTGCCAATTCATCAAATTCTGAACTTCATCAAGCAAACCTTTCTCAATCATTAAGTCTACTCTTCTATTGATTCTGGAATATAATTCCTCTCTATCTCGGGTCAAGCATATATTGATTTGATGAAATGGATGTTGTTTCTCTTTCTTCTGATTTAGAAATGATGAATATGGCTGACCACTAGATTCTATAACTGATAATGCTCTTATAAGTCTCCTCGAATTTGAATTGTCAACTTCTTGGGCATAAATTGGATCTCGTTCTTTAAGTTCAAACTGAAGTGATTCTAAACCTTTTTCTTTCAACTTAGAATCATAGAAAATTTTAATTTTTTCATCTACATCAGGAAAATAATCTAATCCTTCTAAAGCTGCCTTGATATACATGCCAGTTCCTCCAGACAATATTCCAATGTCATGATTTTCAAAATATGAATTGAAAAGTGTATTAATTTCATCTTCATATTTTGCCACATTGTATTCATGTTCTATCGAAATATGATTTATATAATAATGTATGACTTGAGATAATTCTTCTTTACTAGGCTTGGCTGTACCAATATTTAGTTCTTTATAAAGCTGTCTACTATCTGCAGAAATGATATGAGAATTATACTTTTTAGCTAAGGTCAAAGTTAGGTCAGTCTTGCCTACAGCAGTCGGCCCCGCAATAGTTATCAAAATTTTCGCTTTATTTGTCTTATGATTTTTCAATTTGTAGAAATTTGACTTCTTTGGCCACACATATTTATTTGGTTTGATTGCAAAGGTAAAAATCGGCAAGTCACATTTAAAGACATTTAATGATTTATAATTTTTTTAGAATTCTGTCAAATATTGCAATACGGGTCTACTACGGAAAAATAGAAGTTTCGGGGATAGAAAATATTCCTAAAGGTGTACCTCTTCTGATAGCATCTAATCATCCAAATGGTTTTTTAGAACCGATTATTATCGGATGTATCTTTCCCAGACCTCTTCATTTTATGGTGAGAGGTGATGTCTTTAGAATGAAATGGCTAAAACCATTTCTTGTTAGAACTAATCAAATACCAATTTTTAGATTCAAGGATGGTTTTTCTGAACTTAGAAAAAATGATTCAAGCTTGCAAGTAGCTTATAAAGAGTTGGATAAAGGAGCAGCAATTATCTTATTCATAGAGGGCGGAACATTGAATATTAAAAAATTAAGGCCATTTCAAAAAGGATTGGCAAGAATGGCATCATCTTATGTAGACAGAGAAGGAGGACGAAAAGATTTGCATGTCCTTCCTGTAGCCATCAATTTTGTTTCCCCTTTTGTCTTGCGTAGCAGAGTCTTTCTAAACATTGAAAAACCTTTTAAAGCCGAAGATTATTTTCATGATTCTAGTCAAAAGACAGCGGAAATCAGAAAAATGACTGATGATCTTTACAGTCTTATAAAGCCAATAGCTTTTCACGTATCAGATGACGAAAGACAAGAAGCATTAAACAAGACTTTGAAATTTACAGAAGGCCTATTCTCCAGTCCCTTTCTTCCTATTGTATCTTATAAACCTAAATTATGGAATTATTTTAAGTCAGTGTCTGATAGTATTGATGAAATGGATGATACTAAATTTATAAATTTTAATAAAGAGATTAATGAAATTGGTGAAGTTAGGATCGATGATGTAAAGAGATCAATTAAGTGGCCAATTATCAATGGAGTACTTTCGTTTTTACTCTTAGTTCCGGCATTCATTGGATTGATATTGAATATAATACCAGGTTTGATTGCCCAAACGCTTGCAAAAAAGGTTTTGGATGAGGACAATAGTGTTTTTAAAGCAAGTATCATTTTAAGTTCAGGAATAGGGTTTTATGCCGTTTACTACATTGTAATTATTGGTACTCTTTCGATCTTTTATGGAATTAAAAGTCTTCTATTTTTACTGGCTTGGCCATTAGGATTTGTTTACTTGCTGTGGAAAAGTATTTTCCAGTCTTTATTCTTAAAAAGGAAATATCAACTGACAAAACCACAAAAAGACGGAATAATTAATTTATTTTCGAAATATAATATTACACTTCCTAAAACATCAAACTTATGATTCGATCCTTCATCTTATTAGTTTTTGTCTCATTTCTTTTTTCGTGTGAAAATAGTCCGAACATAAAAACGGCTGAAATAGAAAGACCTGAATATGCTATTGTTATTCATGGCGGAGCAGGTACAATTCTAAAAGAGAATATGACCGAAGAAAAAGAAAAAGCATATATGGATGCTATAAATAAAGCATTAGATATAGGAGAGAGAATTCTTAAAAAAGGTGGATCTAGTTTGGATGCTGTGGAGCAATCGATACGGTTTATGGAAGATTCTCCTTTGTTTAATGCTGGAAAAGGCGCCGTATTCACTCATGAAGGAAAAAACGAAATGGATGCTTCATTCATGTACGGCAAAGATCAAAATGCAGGAGCTGTTGGAGGAGTAACAAATATCAAACATCCAATAAGTGCCGCAAGAGCAGTACTAGAAAAAAGTGAACATGTGATGATGGTTGGAAATGGTGCAGAAGAATTTTCTAAACTTCAAGGGCTAGAAATTGTAGATCCTTCTTATTTCAAGACAGAAAGAAGATGGAATAGCCTCCAAAGAATACTTAAGTCTGAAAAAGAAAAAACGGAACTTTCAGAGGACGATGATAAAGATAAAAAACATGGAACTGTAGGTTGTGTGGCATTAGATAAAGATGGTAATATTGCTGCTGGAACTAGTACTGGTGGTATGACAAATAAAAAATATAATAGGATAGGGGATAGCCCAATTATTGGAGCAGGTACATATGCAGATAATGCTTCTTGTGGTGTATCAAGTACTGGTCATGGAGAATTTTTTATTAGATATACTGTGGCTAGAGATATAGCTGCAATGATGGAATATGGAGGAAAATCTTTAGAGGAGGCAGGTGATTATATTATTAATAAAAAACTAGTAGAAAAAGGTGGTACAGGTGGTGTCGTAGCCTTGGATAGAATGGGAAATATAGCTATGCCATTCAATACAGCAGGAATGTATCGTGGATATTCTAAACCCAATGAAAGAGTTGTCAAAATTTATAAAGAAAAATAGAAATGAACGAAACAATATTATTAAGCCAAGAAGATGGAATTGTAATTCTAACTATCAATAGACCTAAAGCATTGAATGCTATCAATGCTGATGTAATGTATGGTTTGAATGAATGGTTTTCTTCTGGATACAAATTAATAGAAAATTTAAAAGGAGTCATAATAACAGGAAGTGGAGAGAAGGCTTTTGTAGCTGGAGCAGATATCAAAGGTTTTAATACTTTGAATGCTGAAGATGCTAGCCAAATGTCAAAATACGGGCAGGATACTTTTTTTTTAATAGAAAATTTTCATGTGCCTGTTATTGCAGCTGTCAACGGTTATGCATTAGGAGGCGGTTGTGAGTTAGCTATGGCATGTCATCTACGAATCGCTTCAGAAAATGCCATGTTTGGACAACCGGAAGTGAATCTAGGTTTGATTCCTGGCTATGGTGGGACACAACGATTGCCACAACTGATAGGCAAAGCAAAAGCTATGGAGTTGACCTTGACCGCTGATGTAATCGGAGCAGTTGAATCTTTGCAACTTGGATTGGTGAATCATATAGTCCCGATGGATGACCTAATTGAAAAAAGCAAGTCTATTATTTCAAAGACTTCAAAGAAAGGTCCGAATTCTATTTCGAAAGCAATCCAAGCAATAAATGCACATTATGACCACGCTGCAGACGGATACAAAGTTGAATATGAAACATTTGGAGAATTGATGGATTCAGACGAATGTAGAGAAGGAGTCAATGCGTTCATTGAGAAAAGAAAACCAAATTTTTAGAAAGTAAAGTCTGAAGGAATGAATTTAAGGTATATAATCACTTTATTGATACTTGCTCTAGCTGGATGTACGGATGATCAATCTTCAAATAATGCATCAAATCATGTATCTCTTCAAAAACTTGATTTTCAATTTAAAGAGTTGGGTTTTGAAGATACTGGTATTAATTTTCAGAATAAGATATTCGAGACCGATGACTTGAATTATTTTACTTATGAATATCTATACAATGGGGGAGGCGTCAGTATTGCAGATTTTGATAATGATGGATTAGACGATATTTTTTATACATGCAGTATGGGATTCAATCGTTTATATAAAAATAATGGAGGACTCAAATTTCAAGATGTATCGAAGACATCAGGAATAAGAAGTTCGAGAGATTGGTGTACGGGTACTACTATTGTGGATATAAATAAAGATGGATTGCTAGACTTATATGTCAGTAGATCTGGATGGTTTGAAGATCCAAATTTGAGAAGCAATTTATTGTATATTAATAAGGGAAATTTTCAATTTGAAGAACAAGCTGCAAAATATGGAATAAATGACAAGGGATATTCAACCCAAAGTTCATTTTTTGATGCTGACGGAGATGGTGACTTAGATTTATATGTCATGAATCACCCAATCAAATTCTCTGAATCACTCAATGAGTTTTTGGTAAAAACTAAAAATCCACCTGCCTACCAAAGTGATAATTTCTATGAAAATGAAAATGGCAAATTCAAAAATGCATCAGAAGAATGGGGCACCAAGAATTATGGTCATGGTCTTGGACTTGTAACTTCCGATTTTAACAATGATGGGAAGATAGATGTATACGTATCTAATGATTATCAGCAGCATGATTTTCTGTATTTAAATAAGGGTGGTAAGTTCGTCGAGAGTTCAAGAGAACAGTTAAGGCACATGGCAAAGTTTAGCATGGGTGTAGATGCAGCTGATTTTAATAATGATGGACAGATTGATTTGATGGCGGTAGAAATGATGCCAGAAGACAATTATAGGAAGAAGACCAATATGGCTAATATGAATCCCGAATTGTATACTACATTTTTGGAAAATGGCTTACAGGATCAGGAGATGCATAATGCCCTGCAAGTGAACACTGGAAATGGGCGATTTACGGATGAAGCTTATTTGAGAGGGGTGGCAGAAACAGGTTGGAGTTGGGCGCCACTTTTTGCTGATTTTGATGGTGATTTGTCAAAAGACTTGTTCATATCAAACGGATATAGAAGAGATGTACTCAACAAAGATATTCCAAAAATTATCGAAAAGAACCTTAAAAAGGAGAACTTCAAATATTCAGAAGTGAAGGATTATTACAAAATGTATCTGAGTCAAAATGCTTTTTATAAAAACATAGATGGGGTTTTTCAGAAAAAAGAAAATGAAGGATTCAATACTGCTTTTAATACCAATGGAGCTTCTTATGCAGATTTGGACAATGATGGTGATTTGGATATTGTATGTAACAATATGGAGTCAGGATCTATTATTTATGAAAATTTATCCCAACCAAAGTCTTCAGTTAAGCTCAAATTGAGTACAAATTCAGACCCTTTTGGGTTTGGAGCAAGAGTGGACATCAAAGTTGGAAATCAAAGATATACATATACCAATACGCCTACCAGAGGTTTTGTATCTTCTGTTCCTCCTTACATCAAGATTTCTGGAATCGTAGGTGCTGACATCAGTGAGATTAATGTCGTATGGCCTGGAGGGAAACGAGAGAAATTTGATTCTGATGGAAAAAATGATGTGAGTCTGATAAAAGGTAAAGGGCAGTCAATATCCAAGAATAAAATTGAAAAAATTAAGGTTGAGAATCTTTCTTTTGACTACACTCATAATGAAAAGGAATTTGATGATTATAGTATTCAGCCTTTGTTGCCTTATAAAATCAGTGAACAAGGACCATTTGTAATTAAACAAGAATTTGATGGGCAAAAAGGGGAAGAAGTTTTCATAACTGGAGCGACGGGACAAGCGGCAAAATTATTTTCCATACAAGAAAATAAGTTGACATCAAATATTTATGGCAAATCAATATTCAATGATCAAGCTAAGTTTGAAGATTCTGGTGCCTGCTTTTTTGATTTGAATAAAGATGGGCTAAGAGATATCTACGTCACACGTGGAAGTTATGAATCTACAAACTCAAAGAAACTTGAAGATATTGTATACGTAAATACTGGAGGTGGATTTAGAATAGAACCGTCTCCTGTGAAATCAAACTCAGTATTTCCGCTAGCTATTGATTATGATCAAGATGGTGATGAAGACATTTTTGTCGGAGGCGGAGTCATTCCTGGTATATATCCACGAGGAAGCAGTTGCTATATGCTAACCAATGAAAATGGTAAATTGATTAAATCAAAAATAGAATTGACTCAAAGCTCCTTAATTACAGGAAGTGCTGCCTATGATGTGGACAATGACGGAAATAAAGAGATCGTAATCGTAGGAGAATGGATGTCTCCTCAAATTTTTAAATGGGAAGATGAAAAATGGAATAATATTTCAAATGATTTTATTCCTTCAGGCTTAAATGGAATGTGGAGTGCTTTAGATGTGAAAGATCTTGATAATGATGGCGTGAATGAAATATTGTTGGGAAATCTAGGGCTGAACACAAAATTCAAAGCATCAACTTTAGAACCATTTCATTGTTACAGCAATGATTTTGATGACAATGGAACATCAGAAATCGTTTTGGCATCTTTCGAAAAGGGTAAAGAGTACCCCGTAAGAGGCAAACAGTGCTCAAGTGAACAATTGCCTTCAATAAGTAAATCAATAATGACGTATGACATATTTGCCAAATCTGATGTAGTAGATATCTATGGTGATGGTATAAAAGAAGGGTCTAAATATTCATGCGAACAATTGGCATCTGGTTATTTGAAAATGAATGATACTGGTCAATTTGACTTTATTGAATTTCCTATTGGAATGCAGAAGTCGAGGATTTTTGCTTTTGAAGTTTCTGATAATAAAAAATGCCCACGTATCTTTTATCATGGTAATCAAGATTTAGAAGTTGAAACAGGTAAATTAGACGGATTTAATTTTGAGGCATATGATTTTTGTAATATGCAACCTGTTAATTTTAATTCTCGAGTCAATTTGCGAACCGTGAGGTCAATGAAATTTTTAAATGCTGATCAAACAAATCTTTTGGTATTACAAAACAAAGGGGAGTCATATATAACACGTATGAAGAAGTAATACCAAGAATTTTTCAAATTAAATATAGTAATCATTAAACTTTTACAAGTTATAAGTTTGTAAACTGGTTTACATTTTTTATATTTCCACTCTTAAATTTCAATTAATTAACAAACCAACCAGTATATGATGAGAATTATACTTCTATTTCTTTGTACCCTATTAACCTATACTACATATTCCCAAGGCACTTGCGCAACTGGAGTAACACTAACACCTGGAGTCCAACAATGTGGAGACTCTGCAGGTCAAACAGGAGATTTTGATGGAGCAGGAGGCGCTCCCACCAATCCTTGTGATGCAAATTATAATGATGACGAATATTGGTTTGAGTATACAGCCGCTGTCAATGGTGAAACAGTGGATCTTACTTTGTCAGCTATAGGAGATGAATGGGCAGGACTTTTTGTCTTGGATGATTGTCCAGTCAATGGCCCAACTTGTGTAGCTTCAGCTGAAAATGGCGGATCTACTGCTGATATTTTGCTTAGTACAGGTGCTCTCGTAGCCGGTACTTCATACAAAATTGTAATTACTAGCTGGGGTACACCTAATAGTACTACGTTTTGCCTTGATGCGGTGGTCAACACCCCTACAGGTTGTATGATTACTGCATTAGCTGCAGGCAGTCAATCACCTTGTAATACTGTAGATAATACATACACTCAGGAGGTTATTGTTACATACACAAGTCCACCAGGGGCAGGAACTTTGGATGTCAACGGACAATCGTTTGCTATTGGAACGAGTCCACAAACTGTAACTCTTACAGGATTGAATTCTGATGGTGCTGATGTAGATGTCACCGCTGTATTTTCAGATGATGCTTTGTGTACTTTTACAAGCCTTGCTTTATTTACCGCACCATCACCTTGTCAAACTGGCAGTAGCTGTACTGCAGCTGAACCATTGACAGTTGGAACTCAACAATGTGGTAATTCTGCAGGTTTTGCTGGAGATTTTCCAAATGCGGGCGGAGCACCTAACAACCCGTGTAATGCTAATTATAACGATGATGAATATTGGTTCTCTTATACACCTTCTGCACCTGGTATTACGCTAGAGTTGACAGCGTCAATGTTAGACATGACTTGGGCTGGAATTTTTATATTGGATGATTGTCCTGTAAATGGACCGACATGTGTTGCTGGTGCTGAAAATACTAGTAGTACCGCAGACCTGGTTGTATCCGCTGCGGTTGCCATGGGAACTAACTATAAAATTGTAATTACTAGCTGGGGTACTCCTGATAACACAGCTTTCTGTTTGGATGCTGTAGAATTGACATGTGTCGCACCTACAATTATTATTCCAGCAGATCCAATAGATAATACAAACTGTCCGGCAACTGTTGATGTAGATATTGACATAACTGATTTAGGTAATTCTGCAATGGTTACTGTGTCTGCCGAAGATGATATGGGCAATCCTGCTGGTACAGGCGGTGTGACCGGTTTAGGAATATTTACAATAACAAATATACCAGTCCCTCAGACTAGTTGGACTATACTTATAGCGCATGAAACAGATCCAAGTTGTGATGTAACACTAGGACCATTCTTGTTAAATTGTCCTCCACTAAATGATAATGCTTGTGATGCTGAGGCAATAATTGTTGATGCACCTCAAATACCAGGTACCAATCTTTATTCTTCTTTTGAAACAAATGAAGTCCCTGGTTCGTGCTGGGCGGTTACCACAACCGGTAATTCAGTATGGTATACATTTGTTGCTCCTGGATCTGGAATGGTAGAGGTTACAACTGATTTTGCCACAGGATTGACGGATTCTCAGATCTCGTTATATGATGTGTCAAATTGTGCAGACTTGACTACAGCTACTGAGATGGGCTGTAGCGAAGATGATGGTATTACTGGAAGTGGTTGGATGAGTGTTATTGAAACATCTGGAGCACCATTGACTGGAGGAATGACATATTATGTTCAGGTCGATGGATATGCTTCTCAAGTAGGAGATTTTGAAATTCAAGTGAAGGAATTAGCTCCAGCGAATGACGATTGTGCTACTGCTGCTGTACTAGCTATGAATACTACGGGATCGCTTATCAATCAATATTTCCAGGCAGCTATACCTTCTGGGTTGGGTGCGGAACTTTGCGATGGAGCCTCTACTCCTACTCCGAATGATATTTGGTATTCTGTCAATACTGATACAGATGGTGGAGACCTTATTATTAATGTAGAGCCAGGTCCTAATAGTGATGTGGTTGTAGCTGTATATAATATGTGTGGTGATCCGGTAGCAAATGCAGAAGCTTGTGTTGATTTAGGAGGAAATGGAAGTACTGAAACAGTAAATTTCGCAGCGCTATTCAAAGACAAAAAAGGAAATGAAAGCTCAAGTAGAGATGCTGATTACTTCGTAAGAGTATATGAAAAAGTTAAATCAGGAGAGCCATTTGAAATTGGAGCTCAAGGAGATGCATTGCCGATTGTTCTTGCAAGTTTTGAAGCTAAGGCAGAAAAAAGAGGCAATTTAGTACAATGGTCTACAGAGCTAGAAATCAATAGTGATTATGTAGAAGTGCAAAGTTCACCAAATGGATCTACAAAATGGGAAACCGTTGGAAAAGTAGCAACTAAGGGAGAAAGTAGTTCAAGAATTGATTATGAACTGTTTGATAACAATCCATATGAAGTGACTTACTACAGACTAAATGCAGTAGACAAAGATGGTAAAGCTGAATTGTCTAGAATAATCAACGTTAAGCGTTCTGATAACTTAGGTAAAATGTCATTGTCTCCAAATCCTACAAATTCAAGTATTTCATTACAAACTGTTTCTTCTACAGAAGAGATGGGAACTGTAAGTGTGTTTGAGTTGACTGGAAAAATCATGAAGAAAGAAAGTATTAGTCTTAGAAAAGGATTAAATACATTCTCAATCGAGCTTGATGATCTGAATGCAGGTATATATTTATTCTCATTACAAACAGAGGATGGAATACAGGTAGAAAAGATCGTTAAGCAATAAATAATTAAGATAAATTTTACGAAGAGCCTAATTCATTTGAGTTAGGCTCTTTTTTTATGTCCAGATTAGTAATTTTGCAAATGTTGAACAAAAATTTCAACTTAAGACTATGAAGATTAATTATTTAGTAGTGTTGTTAGGTGGGTTATTATTTTGGTCATGTGGCAATGATACCAATACCACATCAGCTGATGTGGTTGAAATAGCTAAAATTGATTGGGAAAAAATTAAACGATCTCCAACTAAGTTTAAAATTTTAGATTCGAATAAAACTGGGGTTGTAGCTAATAATAGCATTCAAGAGTCAGATGGATTCAACCATTTTAAGTGGGCTTCAATATATAATGGTTCAGGAGTAGGAGTTGCTGATTTTAACAATGATGGACTGCCTGATATTTATATCGGTCAGAATATGAAGAGTGACATCTTATACTTGAATAAAGGCAATATGGAATTCGAAGACATCTCTGAGTTAGCGCTTCCCGAAGATAATCTATGGACTTCAGGGGTGAGTATAGTGGATATCAACAATGACGGATTGATGGATATTTACATCTGCAAGTTTGGACCTACTATGGATTTGGAACAAAGAAGAAATCATTTATTAGTAAACAGAGGAAACAATCGATTTAGAGATGAGGCGAAGAAGTATGGCTTGGATGATCATGGTTTCTCGACGCAAGCTGCTTTTTTTGATGTGGACAAAGATGGAGATAAAGATGTGTACATCGTAAATCAACCTCCTGATAGCCGATTCATTCTTCAAAAGGAACCTACCGAAGCTGAAATCAAAGAATTGTATAGTGATCGATTATACATTAGAGACGAAAATGGTAAATATGTTGATAAGACAATAGAATATGGGGTGCAAAATTATGCATCGGGCTTGAATGTATTAGTCAATGATGTGAATGATGATGGCTGGTTGGATCTTTATATTTCTAATGATTATGAAAAGCCAGATTACTTGTACATAAATCAAGGTGGGAAAAGCTTTATTAATGAAGTAGAAAAAAGAACAGGACACATCTCAAATTTCGCAATGGGAAGTGATGTTGCTGATATTAATAATGATGGATTGAATGATATAGGTGTACTCGATATGTCATCAAGTGATCATTATAGATCAAAGACGAACATGGGGGCGATGAATGAAGACGAATTTTGGAAGAATGTAGAAAAAGGAAATCATTTTCAATACATGTTCAATACCTTACAACTGAATCAAGGTGATGGCTATTTTAGTGAGATTGCTCAAATGAGTGGGATCGCACAGACAGATTGGAGTTGGAGTATCTTATTTGAGGATTTCAATCTTGATGGTTTGAAAGATTGTTATGTGACAAACGGAATCAAAAAAGACATTCGAAATAATGATTTTATAGAATCAATAAAAAGCAGGATAGTATCTGGAAAAAGAGAATTCAATACAGCAGACCTACTCAATCAGATACCGTCTAATCCAATCTCAAACTATTACTTTGAGAGTAAAAGTCCACTGGTGTATAATGATGCATCAAAAGAAAGCGGAGTTTATCATCCTGATTTTTCTACGGGCTGTTCAATTGCCGATTTTGATCAAGATGGAGATTATGATATTATAGCTTCTGTCTCCGAAGGCCCAACAAAATTAATAGAAAATCAAACAGAGAGATCTGGTTCTATTCTTTCTTATTCATTGGATAAATCATTGTGGAATGAATTTCTACATGCCAAATTTATTTTGAAAACTAACTATGGGACACAAAGGAAAGATATAGTCCCTGTAAGAGGATATTTGTCTTCTGCTTGGGGTAATGTTATCTTTGGCTTGCCAGAGGGATGTGAGGTCTATGAGGCATACGTAACGACGATTTATGGGGATACCTACAAGTTGCCTCAATCAGCTGATGATGTTCATACACTCTCAAAACAAAATATAAAGAAAACCAAAAGTAAATCTGGTAAATCAAAAGCAACCTTTTTTAAGGAAACCAAATCATTGGCCTTTACACATAAAGAAAATTTGTACAATGATTTCAAACAAGAAATCCTGTTGCCTCATAAGTTGAGTGAGGAGGGACCTTGTACTGAAGTGGCAGACGTGACTGGAAGTGGCGAAAAAGATTTATTTATTGGAGGGAGTCTCGGGATACCTCTAGCTCAATATAGAAGAGAAGCTGGAAACTGGATAGCTGTCAATCAAGAACTATGGTCGAAGTACTCAGATGCTGAAAATAGTAGCTTAACATTTTTTGATAAAGACGCAGATGGAGATCTTGATTTATATATTGCAAATGGAGGTAATGAAAATTCCACATCAGATAAATCATGGCTCGTAGACCAGCTTTTCGAAAATGATAATGGAAATTTTGTGATGAGTAGCTCTTTACCAAAAAGAGAAACAAACAGTTCAATCGCCATTGCACTAGACATAGACAATGACAAGGATGAGGACTTAGTTGTATTTGGAGCTCATGTAGTAGGGCAATATCCTAGAAGTGAAAATTCCTATATTTTAGAGAACCAGGATGGGGTTTTTACTATATCTGAGTCTTTGAGTATTGGACTAGAGGAAATAGGGATCGTGTCAGATGCAGTGAAATTGGATTATAATGGAGATGGATTTGAAGATATTGTAGTTGTAGGATCATGGTCGAATCCACAAGTTTTATTAGGGAATGGAGAAAAACTAAGATTGGATACACCAATAGAATTAAACAATATGTCAAGCTGGTGGGAGAGTATCCATGTTGGAGATTTCAATGGAGATGGTAGAAAAGATCTTGTTTTAGGTTCATTTGGTGAGAATAATAAGTTTCATCCATCAGTAAAAAAGCCGCTCGAAATTTTTGGAAATGACTTTGATGGAAGTGGGTCGAACGATGTAGTACTGGCCAAACACTACAACAATAAAGTAGTGCCGACCAGAGGACGGGAGTGCAGTAGCCAACAAATTCCAGATATTCAGGATAAGTTTCCAACATTTGATAAATTTGCTCTAGCTGGTATAGAGGAAATACTTGGAGAAGATAATATAGAAGCTGGTATACATAAAAAGATCACAGGAATGAGCCATCAGATATTGTGGAATAATCCAAGTGGATGGACTGCTGCTAAGCTACCTGCAGAATGTCAAATTGCTCCTTTAAAATCTATTGTTTCTTTTGACGTCAATAAAGATGGGATCGAAGATATCATAGGAATCGGAAATCATTACGGCGCAGAAGTAGAGACCGCAAGATATGACGCTGGCTTTGGTTGGATAGTTCTAGGAGCCAAAAATGGAGACCTGATTTATGTTCCTGCCAATAAAAGTGGACTACGATTGAATGGAGATGGTAGATCATTAGAAATCATAGAGACAAAAAAAGCGATAGAATTGATAGCATTCTTTAATAATGGAGCGACTAAAAGTTATTTGTTGAGGTAGAAAGTTGTCTTCATTGGAAGAGTTTAAATCACTTCAGTATGAAAATACTAATCTAATTATTGAAACAGATGATTTGATATTTATAAGTCTATACTTTTTTGTGACTTCTTTGTGAAATCATTGTGTTTCTTGTGGTTAAGAAATAAGGACGGAGATATAATAAATGGTAATAAACCTAGAGGAATTCCAGGATTTTATAAAACACTTCACTGAAAAAATAATAATTCAAAGTGATATTGAAAAAAATAATAAAGCCTTCAAAAGTAATTTGAAGGCTTTATTTATATTAAAAATGAGAATATAATTATCCCCCCACTTCGACTCTTAGTTTTTTCATTTGTGTTTCCCACAAATCTTTTTGCTCACCTACTTCATCATCATCGCAAAAATCTACCAATTCCACAACGGTTTCATTTGTAATGCTGGATTTGTACATATTGAATTCAAGGTATTCTTCATCAGTATCCGCTTCATGCCATCTGAATCTGACTCTTTCTTCTTCAATATCATCTATCAAATCCGCTTTTTCTTCAGATCCATCCCATACAAAAGTAAATACATCATCTTGTATATCGACTTCATCACAAAACCAACGTACGATGTTTGCTGGTGTGGTAAGGAAAGTATACAGTATAGCAGGTGATGCTCTGAATATAAATTCCATTTCGATTTTTTCTCTTCCCATTGTGATAAATGTGTTATATAATTGACTGAATATTAATTAAAGGTTAGAAACATTAACTTAGTTCCGCCGCAAATAAAAATAAATAATTCATTTATCAAAAGAAATGAACTTTTTTCGCTAAAAATTAATTATTCGTTAAGTATGTTATTATTTTGCAATCATAGCATTTTTGCTTAAATAACTTACGCTATATACTTGAATATTCTATTAAATACCTGTACTTTTGCAAACTTTTTAAGAAAATAACTTAATATACTAATATATGAGACAACTTAAAATTACGAAATCGATCACCAATCGGGAAAGTCAATCACTTGAAAAATATCTTCAAGAAATTGGAAAGGTAGATTTACTGACTCCTGAGGAGGAAGTAGATTTAGCACAAAGAATCAAACAAGGTGATCAAGAGGCGTTAGAAAAGTTGACTAAAGCAAACTTACGTTTCGTAGTTTCTGTTGCGAAGCAATATCAGAATCAAGGATTATCTTTAAGTGATTTGATCAATGAAGGTAACCTTGGACTTATCAAAGCTGCGCAAAGATTTGATGAGACTAGAGGGTTTAAGTTTATTTCGTATGCTGTATGGTGGATCAGACAATCTATCCTACAAGCATTGGCTGAGCAATCAAGAATTGTTAGACTTCCTTTGAACAAAGTAGGATCATTAAATAAGATCAACAGAGCTTTTTCTGAATTGGAGCAAGAATTTGAAAGAGAACCTTCTCCAGAAGAATTGGCTGACTTATTAGAAATCCCTACAGAAGAAGTAGAAACTACGCTTGGTGTCGCTGCTAGACACGTATCTATGGATGCTCCATTTGTAGATGGAGAAGACAATTCTTTGCTAGATGTATTAGAAAATAGCCATACACCTAAAACAGATCAATCTCTAGAATACACACATTCTTTGAGAACAGAAATCGAAAGATCTTTAGGAACACTGACAGAAAGACAATGCGATGTCATTAAATTATATTTCGGTATCGGAGTTGAGCACCCAATGTCTTTAGAAGATATCGGTGATAAGTTCGGTTTGACTAGAGAAAGAGTAAGACAAATTAAGGACAAAGCAATCAATAAATTGAGATCGGCATCAAGAAGTAAACTTTTAAAACATTATTTAGGTGCATAAAAGTTATAAATGTTTTTGTTTGTGAAAAATATATATATCTTTGTCTCGATCTTAACACCTTTAATATTTAGGGCTTCTCCACTATCTTCGGAGAGCCCTTCTTTTTTGCCCCTAATTTTAAAGTTTTATATCGTCAATTATTAATGGTCTATTTATGCTCTCATGCAGTGATATAAAGGTTTCCGTACGTTGTATGCCTTTTACACTTTGGATAGAATTGGATAACACACTACGCAAATGTTCTGTGTCTCTACAAACAACTTTTGCAAAAATGCTATATACTCCTGTGGTGTAATGAGCACTCACTACTTCTGGAATTCTTCTCAATTCTGTCGAAACTTGAGTATATAAGTCACTTTTTTGTAAATAAATTCCAAGAAAAGCCGTTATGTCAAATCCAAGTCGTTTGTAATCTACCGACAAATGTGTTCCATGAATTAATCCTAAGTCAATCATTTTCTTCAACCGAGCATGAACGGTACCTGTTGAAATAGAAAGTCTAGTACTGATTTCTGCATATGGTGTCTTTGCATCCACCATTAATATGGATAAAATGCTAAAATCAGTTTTGTCAAGTTTGGTAGATGCTTTTTTCATAAAATTGTTTTTATATCACCTCAATACAATTATAACTATTATCAAAATTAATTCTTTATGTGTCTTCCTTGCTAAAGTTATGATGAAATGATATCAGCAATATTACGATTACTCAATAGCCCTAAATATTACAAATTATATTTTTGATGTAATGTGTATCTTTTAGGAATGTTACTTTATTATTGAATCATTCCTTAGTTATTTATGGCCTTCTTTTCGTTCTTATCTACTTTGTGGTTAAAATAATGCTCTAAAATTAATCATCTACTTAAATATTAATAACTAGAAATTATACCTTCACTTGACTTATTAAATTGAATAACATTTAAAGTTCTTTTAAATTACATATAATTGGCAAGAATTATGCACAAAGATATTTGCTTATCGTTAGTTTGTATTTAGATTTGTACCGAGGCATAATACTACAGTATACGCTAACCATTTTATAAGTAGTGAATATATAGAAGAGAGTGGTATCAACAAAGAATGATAAAATAAAAGTTTGGCAACCCCTAGCATTATCCTTGATGTTAGCCATAGGTATGTTGTTTGGTTATAAGATGAATGATAGAGATCAAGGGAGTTTGATAGAATTAGTGGATCAGGACTCTACGCCTACATCAGTAGGGGAGATAGAAGAATTGATCAGATTCATAGAAACACGATATGTAGATAGTGTGGATAGAGATTTTTTGGTTGAGAAAGCAATTAACGCTGTCCTAGGTGAACTAGACCCGCATAGTGTATATATCAGTCCAGAGCAATTGAAATCTGTCAATGATGAGATGGAGGGCACTTTTAGAGGGATCGGAGTTGAGATATTTTATATTGAAGATACTGTCAATATCATTAGCATTATTTCAGATGGTCCTGCAGATAGAGCAGGCATCAAGCCATTTGATAAGTTGATAAGCATTAATGATTCGATTGTCGCAGGTCAGGATTTGTCTTTCAGTGAAATTCGAAAGATGTTGAGAGGAGACATTGGCGATGAATTGCAAATAAAACTAATCGACAAAAACAAAAAAGACAAACTCGCTGAAATAGTAATAAATGATATTCCTGTAAGCTCTGTAAAAGGGGGTGTGATGGTCGATGACAAAACAGGATACATCAAGGTCGATCGATTCGGTTCGAAGACTTATAGTGAGTTTATGGACTATTTTCAAACCTTAACAGAGAAGGAAGGAATGAAAAATATAGTAATTGACTTACGTGATAATCCAGGTGGATATTTACCACAAGCTACCAATATATTGAGCCAACTGTTTAAAGAGAAAGGAAACTTATTGGTTTATACCAAAGGAAATAATGACAGGAAATTTGAATACAAGTCTACTGGGAAAACATTTTTCCCTATCGAAAAAGTATCAGTTCTAATTGACGAAAATTCAGCTTCTGGATCTGAGATTCTTGCTGGTGCAATTCAAGATTGGGATAGAGGTGTCATAATTGGCAGAAGGTCATTTGGAAAAGGATTGGTCCAGGAACAATACGACTTGAGCAACGAAGGCGCACTACGATTGACTATTGCCAGATATTATACACCTTCAGGCAGAAGCATCCAGCGTACATATGAAGATATGGATAGTTATTATACAGATTACGAAGAGCGATATTATAGCGGAGAATTTTTCTCAGAAGATTCAATAGCCAAAGGCAATTCAGATTTGTTTGAAACTATGCAGTTGAAGCGCCCCGTTTTTGGTGGAGGAGGAATCACCCCAGATATTTTTGTGCCAATAGATTCCATACTTTTCGATCCATTTTACAGCGAAATAGTAAATGAAGTAGCTCAATATGTGTTCAGAAAAATATCGAATGACAATTTATTAATGGATGAGGATAATATTGATCTATCTGCTATTGAAATTTTCGACGCTTTTATAAATACCAAAGCAACAGAGGAAAATGAGACAGAACTAGCAGAATTAGAGCCATACATTAAAGACAAAATCAATGCTAGCCTTATCCGATTTCTGAAAGGGGACAAAGAGGTCTATAAATACGATTTATTATCGGACCCATATATGAAAGCTTCACTAGATTATTTTTATTCAGAAGATAAGTTGACTGATTTGCTAGATATGGAGAGCTTGAAGAATTGATATTTTTTTTCGCCTAATTGCCTAATCGTGAAACAACCAGACTGATTTTAGAAATCAGGCTGGTTTTAGCTTTCGATCTAGTTTCTGCACAATCGCTTAATTTAGCAACAACCAGATTGATTTTAGAAACCAGACTGATTTCAGTTTTTAGAAATCAGGCTGGTTTCAATCTACCAATTATATTTTTTAAGGTTTGAGGTCCAAGGTATAAGGTTTGCATGGCTAGATGTTGACTAAACAAATCTATGTCAACATCTAGCCATGCGTGCCCTAAACCTTAAACCCTAAACCTTAAACCTATTTCTTCAAAGCCTCAAAAAATTTATCTCCCCATCCTGATCATAATTAATAAGAACAGACGGTCTGGCCATCACTCTTTCCAGCCTCATGTGCATAGAGACAAAATCTGCTTCATCGATTAAATTTTGGTTAACTTCAGAAAATGTTTTTGGAAACGGTTCTCCGCCAATATTTGCAGAGGTTGATATTAGCGGGCTTCCGAGCAATCCTATTATTTGATTGCAATATGGGTCTCTTATGATCCTGATAGCTACACTATTATCATTAGCTCTGGCAAATTTAGGTATTAAGTCTACATTTGGATATATGACAGTAAGCGGTTTATGGTGAAAGTGTAAAAGTGTTTCTATTCTTGGGTGTATGTGAGGGACATATTTTTTAAGCATTTCCAATGAATCTACTAGAAGCAATAAGGGTTGTGATCTATCTCGCTTTTTCATAGAATAGATCTTCTCTATTGCCTCTTTTGAGAAAACAGAAGAAGCCAATCCCCATACTGTATCTGTAGGATGAAGCAGCACTCCGCCATTTTCAAGAGTCCTAATAATGTCACTTAGTTTATCATCGAATAACATATTTGGTCTAAATTTGTTATATTAATGTATTTATGGTGACTTGTTATTATCATTACAGTCAGCTTAAAATACGTTTTGAAAGAAATTAACGTTACTTAGGATGAAATAATTTTTCAAATTAAGAATATGATGAAAAAAAAATATTCGGTAGTATATATTTTCTCGATGTTGTTGATTGGGATTTTATGTTCCAGTGAGTTGCAAGCTAAGCATATTGTTGGTGGTGATGTAACTTATAAGTGTAGAGGAATAAATGGCAACAAAGTCACTTTTGAGATCACCTTTACGATGTATAGAGATTCTAAGGGAGGAGGAGCAAGTTTTGATAATAATGCTGTTTTTGGTATTTTCAAACAAAGTGGCAATGGTTGGAACTTTGTGGAAGAATACATTCGGCAACCAATTGATATAGGAGTAATAGATATCGATACAGGAAATCCTTGTTTAGAAGTGCCAACGGGTATTGGAGTAGAAAAAGGTATTTATAGATTTGATGTTGAACTAGATATTAGTCAGACTGATTCTTATATGATTGCATATCAGAGATGTTGCCGAAATAATACGATTTTCAATATTATTGATCCAGATGTCACAGGGGCAGTTTTTTCTGTTACAATATCACCATTGGCACAAGTCACTTGTGACAATAGCCCTACTTTTAATGAGTTTCCGCCAGTAGTTATTTGTGCAAATTCTCTTTTGACTTTTGACCATTCAGCTACTGACATTGATGGCAATCAAATAGAATACTCATTTTGTGCACCTATTGCAGCAGGAGGAATAGCAGGAGTGAATTTTGGTGATCCGGAGGCTTGTGATGGAATCACACCAAATCCAGCAAACTGTAGACCTCCATTTGATGAGGTCAAATTCAGATTACCAGATTATAGATTTGATAGGCCTTTAGGGGGAGATCCTTTGGTAGGATTAAATTCATTTACAGGATTGATTTCTGGTGTGCCGAATGTATTGGGTCAGTTTGTGGTCGGTATTTGTGCTACCACTTATAATCAGAGTGGACAGGTGATCGGTACGGTCAGTAGAGATTTTCAGTTCAATGTCACTACTTGTGAAATAGCTGTCCAAGCTCAAATCGATGCCACTGAGATAATAAATGGAGAAGAGTTTATTATTAATTCTTGTGGCGATTTTTCTGTGGATTTTAGAAACCTCAGTACAGATCAAACAAAGATTTTTTCTTATGGGTGGGAGTTAGATATCAATGGTGATCTTGTTGAATTTGAGACGAGAGATATTTCATATACTTTTCCAGATACAGGTACATATAGAGGGTTTTTGTACCTGAATAAAGAAGGGGATTTTGTCGATTGTAAGGATTCAGCTGCGATTACTATAAATATATTTCCAGAAATAAATGCTGATTTTGATTTTGCATATGATACATGTGATGCTGGTCCTGTTGAATTTGTGGACGAGTCGATTACAGGCGCGGGAGACGTGCTGAAATGGGATTGGATATTCGAGGCTGGTGAGTTTAGTGATGAACAGGATCCTAGACATCTTTTTCAAACACCAGGTGTGAAATCTATTCAAATAGCCGTTGAAGATAAAAATGAATGTAGAGATAGTATTAACAAAGAAATAACATGGTATCCAGTCCCTCCATTGATACTCATAGAACCAAATCAATTTATTGGCTGTGTGCCGGCTAAGATCTCTTTTAATAATTTTTCTTCGCCTATTGATGAAACATACGATATTATTTGGGACTTTGGTGATGGAGGAACTATCAATGCGCTAAGCCCTACATACGAATATACTGAAATTGGGAATTATTCTGTAGATGTAGAGATTACAAGTCCGATTGGATGCAAGACAAGCGATAGTTTTTCTAATTTGATTACTATTTTAGATAGTCCAACTGCTGGATTTACTTATTCACCTGACAAGCCTTCCATTTTTAATAAGACGGTAGACTTTACTGATGCATCTATAGGAGCTGATTCATGGATTTGGAATTTTGGTGGGACAGGAAGACTTGAACGTAATCCTTCATTTACATTTCCAGATACTGGATTCGTAGAAGTAGTGCAGATTGTCACCCACCCAACTGGCTGTGCAGATACTGCGTCAATAATTCTAGATATTGAGCCACTGGTGACACTTCACATGCCTAATGCATTTACACCTAATCACGATGGTCTTAACGATTCATTCAAAGGCAAAGGATTCTTTGATGGATTTAAAGATTATAGAATGAATATATGGAATAGATGGGGTGAAAAAATATATGAAACCTCTAGCCCAGATCAAGGATGGAATGGTCAAAAGAATAATAACGGTTCGAATAGCCCAGTAGGAGTCTATGTGTACACTATTGAATACGTAGGTCCAAGAGGAGAGGAAAAAGAATTAAAAGGACATGTTACACTTATTAGGTAGGTTATATATTTAATAAAATAATATACATGTATTTGTAGGTTTGGGCGAAACAATATTTTTTGTATAAATTAATACTCTTTTGTTTCTTGTTTATTATAAATATTAATCTATCTTTGCACTCCGAAATTGACAACTATAGAAAAATTCCGCAATTATGGATTTAATAAAATACGTTACAGAACAATTTAGCCAAGCAAATGAGCTTCCATCTTTTAGATCAGGTGACAACGTCGCAGTAAGTTACAGAATCAAAGAAGGTGACAAAGAGAGAATTCAGGTGTATAGAGGAGATGTTCTGCAAATAAAAGGACACGGACTTACAAAGACGTTCACCGTAAGAAAAATGAGTAACGGAGTAGGTGTAGAAAGAATCTTTCCTATCGGTTCGCCAAATATCGTTTCAGTAGAAGTATTGAAGAGAGGTAAGGTAAGAAGAGCTAAGTTATACTACTTAAGAGAACTAGTAGGTAAGAAAGCAAAAATCAAAGAAAGAAAATTCACAAAGAAATAATCTTCTTTGTTCAAAATACAAAAGCCATCGATTTTACATTGATGGCTTTTTTAGTTTATAAGTAATAGTTTTTGGTTTAAAGGTGATTTATTCTGATCTGCTTCTTTATTCTGATCTGCTTCTTTAAAACAAATACAAAAGCTTACCAGCAACTACACACTATTCTCAATTTAATTGTTGTTATATTACTCGAAAGGATAAACAAATTGCCGAATAACCCATTTATATTCTGAATATTGGTTATTGTATGTCAAAATACTTTTACTAAATATTTTCAGTTTGTATATTGTCGATTGAATTTTTACTAAAATTCAAATTTTAGAATTAAATACATTGAATGAGGATATCTGTTATTTTCATGCTTTTCATGCTTTTTTTTATCATTGGTTGTAAACCTGATGGTAATGCATTGAAAGAAATAACTCAAGAGGACTTGGTCGGTGAATGGGAAATATACCACGCTACACGGAATGGAAATGTCACCAAGAGTTTAGAGAAAGGGAATTTTGTATTTCAAGCGGACAATTTGGTGACTAGCAATCTCTTTAGTAGTCCGAATAGTCTTAACTTCACCTACAATAAAGCTAATATTAAAATTGAAGGAGACCCTAATATTACTTTTTTGAAGATCCAAAAGCTTCAAAAAGATACCTTGGTATTATCCTCAAAAATGAAGGTTTTTGACATGGAGTTTTATTTGGTGAAAAAATAATACTAGCTTTTCTACTAATCTTATAATTTCTATCAAATGAAAAAGCTGTTCCTTTTATCCATTTTTTGCCTAAGCTATTTTTTTGCACAATGCCTTGAAATTAGTATTGATACAGGTTCCTTTAAAAATGATGGCAAATCATACCTAGAAACATACATTCGCATAATCGGGGAGACTATTGATTTTAAAAATGTCAAAGGACAAGCTAATCAAATGCAAGCTGGGGTTGAATTGACTTTGATAATATCACAAGGAGAAAATATTGCTTCATACGAACGATATATTCTCAATTCTCCAATGTTTGAAACCCCTACTGACTTCCTTGACGTCAAAAGGTTTGCACTATCAGAAGGAAAGTATACCCTCAAAATTGAAGCTGTAGACATTAATGATAAGGAGAATAAGCTTGAGATTAAAAAAGAAGTAGTCATTGCTTCATATTTAGATGACCTGAATCTTTCAGATGTAATGTTATTTGGACCCATAACATCTTCTGACCCCTCGAACCCAATTTCAAAAAATGGACTTTTAATGGAACCGCTCACTTATGGTTTTGTGAGTTCAGATATTCAAGTGTTAAATATCTACTCTGAAGTGTATAAGAAGGAAGTTTCTAAAATGCCATATTTCGTAAGATATGCAATAGTTGATGGTTATTCAGGTGGAGTAGGAGAAGTTGCAATTCAGAAATTCAAAAAACTAATAGGGAAAACAAATGAACCTCTACTTCTTCAGCTTCCAGTCAATGAATTGCCATCTGGTAAATACCACGCATTGGTAGAAATTTTTGATAAAAATAAATTAACTCTAGTATCTAGAAAAGTCGATTTTATCCGATCAAACCCTGATTATGACATAGAGTATTGGAAAAGTTATAATAAGGACGAAAAATACTCATTCGTTTCAGATTTGTCAGCAGATGCATTGAATTACGCTTTACGAGCTATTAGTGCTATAGTATATGAGCCAAAGAAAAGCTTAATGAATTTCATAATTAAAGAAGCTCCAATCAGAGCTCAAAGAAAGTTTTTATTGGATTTTTGGAACGAGAATGCACCTAGATCGCCTGAGTTGTCTTATCATAAATATATGGAAGTAGCCAAGGCTTTAGATATTGAATTTAATAACAATGTCGGGCACGGCTTTGAAACTGATAGAGGCTATATTTTCTTAAGATATGGAAAGCCAAGTAATTCCCTAACTGTTGATACCGAACCTGATTCCTATCCATATGAAATATGGTATTTCAATTACTTGAAAGAAACAAATCAAACGAACGTCAGGTTTATCTTTTACAATAAGTCATTAGTACACAATGATTATGCTCTTTTACATTCAACGTGTGTTGGCGAAAGACAAAACCCGGCATGGGAAATTGAGCTTTATAAAAAAGGATTAGAAGTGCCTCATGCCCATATAGTAGATGATAAATCTGTTGAAGATAGTTGGCAACGAAATGCAAAACGGTATTTTAATGAATATTAGGATTTGAAAAAGCTTTAATCGAAAGAATTCCCCGAGGCTCTGCCTCGGGTGTTTGAAAACACTTAGGCAGCAAAGCCAAGGCAGCTCTTGAGGGGGACTGAACGATCATCGAAGATATGACTGAACGATCATCAAAGATGTAGCAGCGATAGCTGCTAAGTGAAGGAACGCGAAAGCGATGGGAAGCCAATGAGCTGCTAAGTGAAGGAACGCGAAAGCGATGGGAAGCCAATGAGCTGCTAAGAGAAGGAACGCGTAAGCGGTGGGTAGATGATAGTGATGTAAGTTTTTCTACCTACCGCTTTCGCGTTCTCTCCTTTGTCGACTATCGTCACCACTCTGCGAGATCGTTCCCCTAGAATTTCCTGCCTGCCGGCAGGCAGGTTGGTTTCGTTTTTTTTCAATAAGACTGAAAGATCTTTTATGAAATAAAAGTGATAGTGAAATTATCAAATGAAGGAACACGTTAGTGGTGGGTGGAGGAAAATCCAGCTGATAAGCGAATAATAAAATGAAATACTGATTTTGGTAAATTAACAATTTATATTTGAAAGATAAAGTATTTACTGTCTAGAGAAAAAGCTATTTTAAGCTTGTTAAGGAGAGGTGATACCCATCTGCTTGCGGCGGGGTAGTTCATTTAAGCAGATTAATTTAGAGAAATAAAGCCTATCAGCCCCAAAGGGACGAAATTCCTACAACGATGGACATAGTCCATCGAACCTAATACTAGCTACGCTAGCTCTGAATGGGCGTTACTATTATATCAATTATATAAATGGATGATTCTTAGGAATGATACTTTATTATTGAATCATTCCTTACTTAGAATCTTTCAATACATTTCTACTAATCACAATTTTTTGGATTTCGCTTGTGCCTTCTCCAATGGTGCATAATTTGGAATCTCTATAGAACTTTTCTACTGGAAAGTCTTTGGTATAACCATATCCTCCAAAAATTTGAACAGCCTCTGTTGACGCTTGTACACATACTTCAGAAGCATAATACTTTGCCATTGCAGAAACAGTGGTTACTTTCTTGTTATTGTTTTTTAAGTAAGCTGCTTTTCTAATCAATAATTCTGATGCTTGGATTTTAGTAGCCATTTCAGCTAGTTTGAAGCTGATAGCTTGGAAGTTTGCAATAGGCTGACCGAATTGTTCTCTTTCTTGCGAGTATTTTACAGAAGCTTCATAAGCTCCTTTTGCAATGCCTAGAGACAGAGCGGCAATACTAATTCTTCCTCCATCTAATATTTTCATAGCTTGAATGAAACCTTCACCTACCTTGCCAAGAATTTGAGATTTATGCACTCGGCAATTATCGAAAACCATCTCAGCAGTTTCTGAAGATCGCATTCCGAGTTTATTTTCTTTTTTACCTGCAGTAAAACCAGGAGTATCACCGTCTATAACGAAAGCTGTAATTCCATGGCTATCAAGTGATTCTCCAGTACGAATCAAAACGACAGCTACATCCCTTGATTTACCATGAGTTATCCAATTTTTCGTACCATTGATTACATAATAATCACCATCTTCGACTCCCACACACTGCATTCTCATCGCATCAGAACCTGTATTGGCTTCTGTAAGTCCCCAAGCACCTATCCATTCACCAGTCGCAAGTTTTGGTAGGTATTTTTGCTTTTGCTCTTCATTTCCAAAAGCAAGAATATGACCTGTACATAGTGAATTATGTGCAGCAATAGATAGGCCTATAGAGCCGCAAACTTTTGCTATTTCAGTTATTATCGTAACATATTCTTGATAACCTAATCCAGAACCTCCATATTTTTCAGGGACAAGTACGCCTAAAAATCCTTGCTCTCCTAATTCTTTCATACATTCAATCGGAAAGTATTGAGATTCATCCCATTCCATGAAATAAGGACGAATTCTTTGATCTGCAAATTGTCGAGCACTTTCTTCAATAAATGCTAAATTTTCTAAAGCTTCTACTTGCATGTAGGTCTAAGTTTTTTTTATCAATCAAATACTGGTTATAGAATAAGTTTCATTGTTAGGAGTAGACAAGGTACGGACTTTGTTTTGGTTTGTTGCTTTGGAGTATATGAAATTACTGATTTAGTTGTTAAATCCGTCTTTTATGGCTTTTTTAGTCAACAATTCTCAACTTTGTGACTCAAATAACTACAGATTTTGGATCAATTCTCCTTTGAATAAAATGGTTTATTTGATTAGTTTTGAACTGTCAGAAGAATAGATAAATAAGATGAAGCCATTAGCAGAGAGGATGAGACCTCAAACATTAGACGATTTTGTTGGTCAGGAGCACTTAGTTGGTGAGGGCGCTGCATTACGGAAGATGATAGAGAGCAATATGGTTCCTTCCTTTATTCTTTGGGGGCCGCCTGGTGTTGGCAAAACAACAATAGCAAGTATTTTAAGCTCAAAGTTGAAACGTCCTTTCTTCAATTTGTCAGCAATCAATAGTGGAGTCAAAGATGTCCGCGAAACCATCGCAAAAGCAGAGAATTCTAGATTTTTTGATCGAGCGAATCCAGTCATGTTTATTGATGAAATTCATCGCTTCTCTAAATCTCAACAGGATTCATTATTAGGTGCTGTTGAGAAAGGTGTGATTACCTTAATAGGAGCTACCACAGAAAATCCTTCCTTTGAAGTGATCTCGGCATTGCTGAGTCGATGTCAAGTTTACATTTTGAAGCCTTTAGAAAAAGAAGATTTAATATCTCTAGTAGATAAAGCGATAAAAGAAGATGAGATCCTCAAAAAGCGAAAAGTTGAGATCAAGTCATATAAAGCCATGCTTCGAGTTTCTGGGGGTGATGGCAGGAAGTTGCTAAATAGTCTTGAAATCATTGTTTCTAGTTTTGGACCTGAAGAGAAAATAGTAATTACCGATGATTATGTCTTTGAAGTGATTCAGCAAAATCTTGCTAAGTATGATAAGACAGGAGAACAACATTATGATATCATATCTGCCTTCATAAAGTCGATACGAGGCAGTGATCCTAATGCCACAGTTTATTACTTAGCTAGGATGATAGCTGGTGGCGAAGACCCAAAGTTTATTTGTAGGCGAATGATAATTTCAGCTTCTGAGGATGTTGGGTTAGCTAATCCCAATGCTTTATTGCTGGCAGAAAGCGCATTCAGATCAATAGAGAAAATAGGTATGCCAGAAGGAAGGATTATCATGTCTCAAGTCGCGATTTATCTAGCTTGCAGTCCCAAGAGTAATGCCAGTTATATGGCAATTAATATGGCACTATCTAGTATAAGAGAGACTGGTGATTTATCAGTGCCTCTACACTTAAGGAATGCTCCAACCAAGCTCATGAAATCAATAGGATATGGCAAGGATTATAAGTATTCCCATAATGAAGCTGTCGATAAACCTGACCAAGAATATTTGCCTGATGAGATATCAGGTAGTGCTTTTTATACCCCTGGAAACAACCCTTCTGAACAAAAATTAACTGCGACCATGCGTCAAAAGTGGAAGGAAAAGTATGGATATTGATACATGCTGACTATATATATATCAAAACAAATTTCAATATCAAGTACACAGAATTTGTTTTAATCGAAAGAATTCCCCGAGGCTCTGCCTCGGGTGTTTGAAAACAATTAGGCAGCAAAGCCAAGGCAGCTCTTGAGGGATGAGGGAGCAGCCATGCGTGCTGCATTTGAGCTGCCTAGAATTTCCTGCCTGCCGGCAGGCAGGTTGGTTTCGTTTTTTTTCAATGAAAAAAGGAAAATCCAGCTGATAAGCGAATAATAAAATGAAATACTGATTTTGGTAAATTAACAATTTATATTTGAAAGATAAAGTATTTACTGTCTAGAGAAAAGCTATTTTAAGCTTGTTAAGGAGAGGTGATACCCCGTCTGCTTGCGGCGGGGTAGTTCATTAAATCAAACAATCTGTAAATCACATAATTGCTGGTCGTTTTCTTTTTTGTCTAAAATTTATTCTTATTTGGACAGAAGTAAAGGGATAGATCAAATCACAAGAAGATATTTTAAAGGAAGGTATTCTACTCTCAATACATTATTAAAATTTTATTTTTTCACCCTAAAGAACAAAGCATGTCTTATCTACATGACCTAAAATTACTTTTACTGGTGATTTTAAATCTGATGTTTTAACTGTGAATAATGATGTACGTCATTATGAAAACAAAGATTTTCAGAAACGATTTCAAGACAGACAAAAAGGAAACGGACTTAATGGGTGGTGGAATCCTGAAGGTGGTGCAAATTTTTCATTTCCAAACGGTACTGTCAAAACAGGGTTTTTGCCAAATGGAAAAATATCAACTTCCGATCAAGATATGGTTATAGGAACGAATGTTTCTGGATCGACAAACAAACCTCCAGGTAAATAAAATTGGATAACATAGTAGACTTACAGCCTACATCTTATTCTGAAATTCGGCTTGAAATGATACTCTAAGCTGTAATATTATCGCCTGTCAGGGAACTTTATCTATATTACTTCGGAAATAAAATACTCTAACAAGCCCTATAATTATTAGGCTAAATAAAATCGTAGCAGTATATTTTACAAAGCAGTTTATTAACTTTTAACTTTTAACTTTCAACTTTCAACTTTTAACTTTTAACTTTCAATTAACTTCATTTATATCTAATTTTCATAAAAAGGATAGTTCCAGAAAGCATCAAAGTGACCACATTGGCAATTATTATAGGTAGGCTATCAATAAGAAATCCATAGGCTAACCAAAGGCAAACACCTCCCGCAAACATGGAATACATAGATAAAGACAAGTCACTTGTATTTTTCGTTTTTATGACTTTTATAGCTTGAGGTAGGAATGAACCTGTTGTGAGAAAGGCTGCAATCAATCCTATTATTTCGACATAATCCATTGCTTAGTTTTTGTTTTAATTTTTAAGTTGTTCGATTTTTATAATTGCAGCTTTATTGATTGGGCCATAGATATGTGGGTAGTCTTCATCATTTGGAGCTTTATCATATTGCACTTTCTCATCTATTTTTGAAGGTTCAATAGTCAGAATTAGAAGATCTGTTTGATCAGTAAAATATCGTTCAAGAACACCTTCGATTTGATGCTCTTCAGAGAAATGTATAAAACCTTCCCCCTTAAGAGAGTCATGAATATATTCTTTGGAATTGGATTGTTCTTCCCAAGAACCTTCTGTGCAAATATGATAAATATAAGAGTTATTCATTTAATGAGATTTAACCGATATTGTTTTTCTAATTAAATTTGATAATTTTTATTTCAATCGATTTTTCGTCGGCTAGGTCTAAAAGAAACTTGTCGCTTATGAGTATCTACCCGTCGCTAACATGTTCCTTCTCTTGTCGACACTCTTCGAAATCGTTCAGTCATTTTACTTGTTTACCATGTTTTATGACCATATCTACATCTTGCAATAGCGAAATCCATCGAAGCACATCACCTTTTACAGCTATAATGTCGGCATATTTCCCTTCACTGATAGTACCATATTTATCATCTACACCCATCATTTTGGCAGGCCAGTAAGTTGCTGCTTTTATTGCATACATTGGATCAATACCAAATTCATTAACCCAAACATCTAGTTCATTCCAAGTCGATTGACAATGAAATTTCATAGGGATACCGCTATCCGTCCCTATTAACAATACTACACCAGCTTCAATAAGTTGTTTTACCTTTCTTTCTAATGTTGGTTTCCTCACTGGAGTCAATTGAAAATAGGGGAGTCGTCCAGGATAAACTATAGACTGTTCGATGTCATCAATCACATCTTGAGGTAGGCCCAAATGCCAACAATCGTTATCTAGCTTTTCAGGATTATCTCTCACATATTCATAATTGTACAATCCCTCAACAGTTGGCGTCCAATAAAGTGGACCAAGATTCATTTGAGCAGTTCTTTCCTTGATCATTATCATGACATCTTCAGGATATTCAGGAGCAGAAGAAAGCCCTGTATGCTCAAAGTTATCTACTCCCGCTTTTAGACCACGACGAATTTCCTCTGGTCTATGAGAATGTGCAACTACAGGCAGATTATATTTATGAGCTTCATCAACCACAGCATCCACTTCTGATTGAGTCATCTGATCTTGGTCAATAAGTTTAATACAGTCAACTCCTGCATCTGCCAATTTTTTGACCTTTGCTCGTGCATCAAAAGTTCCACTTACTCCCCAACGAAATGCCTCCGTACCAGGATATGGTTTGTGTTGGATAAACGGTCCAGACATATACATTGTTGGTCCTGGGATTTCCCCATTATTGATTCTATCTCTTACATCAAGGCTTTCTTCCAATGGAGCTCCAAGATCCCGCGCACTTGTCACTCCAGCCATTAACAATTGATGAGCAGATGCTGGCATTATCACATCTCGAAACTTGTCTACATAGGCAGTATCCCAATGGTTATAATTGCTATGTCCATTGATCATCAGATGTACATGCATGTCCCATAGACCAGGCATAACACTCATTCCTTCTGTTGAAATGACTTTAGCTCCTTTTGGAATTTCCGTATTACCCTGATGTCCCACTTTCACAATCATCTCATCCTCGATTAATATTACACTGTTGTAGATGACATTACCACCAAAGCCATCGATTAATGTCCCCCCAACAAGAGCAGTCATATTTTGAGCTTGTAAATTTTGAAGACATAGGAATGAAAATAATCCGAGTAGTAAGAGTTTGTTTTTCATGTATAAAGTATTTAAAACTTGAATATACTAATTCACGAGTAGGGCAAACGCATCAAATTTTGTTTTTTTTCTTAATCAATAAGACCTATGTGCAATTTATTACGATAATTAATATTTAGATATGTTTGCTGTAGCGGCTAATTGCCACTGTATCAATATATATCTAATATTTATTCGAGACCTCAGAGAGGTCATACTAATTTCGCACATACGAATAATTTAACACATGACCTCAGAGAGGTCATACATGATAATGGATATAAAATCAAATACATATTTATCTTGTGGCATTAGCTTGTTGTATGACCTCGCTGAGGTCAGGTTTATAATATACTAGTGCAAGGGGCACTAAGTTTGTGAACTATTTTCTTCAGTAAGTTCAGCATCGATAAATCCTTTGAATTTCCATTTGAGAGGTTTAGCAAGTACTCTGTTATAGAATGCAATGTAGGCATCGAT
>Ga0256847_1000069_pt1 | contig 69192 bp, 66 predicted proteins | sample TeddybearmetaG_FD_189099 | JGI IMG/M metagenome (GOLD analysis project Ga0256847, IMG submission 189099) | Hydrothermal vent microbial communities from East Pacific Rise, Pacific Ocean - Teddybear | ecosystem: Environmental > Aquatic > Marine > Hydrothermal vents | place: Pacific Ocean: East... | reverse complement strand
GGCTTATAACGAACTTTCAGCCCCAATGAAGGAAATCTGCGATGGGATGACAGCCTTGCACGACGCCGCCCCTCACAATAACCCAGAGCAAACTATGATCCACCCGGTAGTAAGAATACACCCGGAAACCGGTAAGAAAGCGCTCTACGTAAACGAACATTTCACGCGAAGGCTGGTTGAGCTAAGTGCTGGCGAGAGTGACGCCTTGTTATCTTACTTGACACGTTGGGTACAAAATCCTCGATTTACTGTTCGTTATCGTTGGACCGAGGGCACCATTGGAATTTGGGATAATCGATGCACTCAGCACTTTGTGCTAAACGATTTTGTTGGAGAACGTATTATTCAACGAGTAACAATAATGGGTGATAAGCCAGAAGGAGAAACACCGAGATGGGAGCCATATGTAAGAGACGGTCGGCTATCAGCCACTAGCCGGCATGATCGTCAGCTTCATATCCATCTGAATGGCTCGTCAAAAAAAGCATAAGAAACAGGACAGATAAATTCTCACCCCTCACCCACATCAAGTTTGCTGTCAGAAATATTCAATCCATGTTTTTGACTCAAAAATTCCCCAGTTTTAAGTCTTCTTATATATTGTTTATAGGCTGCAATAGCCTTATGCCCAAAAGCCAGGGTAATAGACATACCGGTAATCAGGACAATTCCAGTGCCTATGGTTGTTAGCGTATCAAGTTCCCGGTCTGTTCGAATAAAACCAAGGGTCGCTACGAGTGTCATGCTGCAATATAGTACTTTAAATGCAACTACCCCCCTGTTTCCAAACAAATACACGAAGGCTTGTTCTCCATAGTACCCCCACGCAATAATTGTAGATAGCGCGAACATCCAGGCGGCAATAACTATCAACCACCTACCGAACCCATCGAAACTTTGATCAAATGCAAGTGCTGTCAAACTTGCGCCAGCGAATGTCTTATAAACTCCAGAGTCTCGTAGTACAGGGCGCGTATCACTTTCAACGGAATCTAACCTTAGGTAGTCTCCTGTGCTATCGCGTACGACCACCCCGTACCAACGTTTAAAACCACCTGTTTTACCGTCTGTTTCTGTTGTTCCGCGAATCATGAACACACCGATTCCATCATCCCATGAAGATACATGAGCATTTTCTGGCAAGCTGTTAGACCGCAGATACCACGAACCTTCGCTTTGCTGGATCACCTGAGGCACTGAATCAAAACTAAGGTCGGGGGAGCGATTCCATACGCCTGACAACAATATTACCAAACCGGTAATCGTGCAGACGATTATCGTATCGATAAAGGGCTCCAGGCCTGCAATAATACCTTCTCTAACAGGTTCACCCGTCTTTGCCGCGCTATGTGCAATCGCAGAAGATCCCTGACCGATTTCGGACGAGAATAAAGCCCGTTTCATTCCCCACAACATTGCAGCACCAACACTCCCGCCAACAAAAGCACCTGAAATTTCGGTGGGCGAAAATGCACTGGAAACTATCAAATGAAAGATAGCCGGAACGTCAGTGATATTGATCGCGATGACGCTTACCCCGGATATCACATAGACAACACACATTACCGGGACAAAAAATCCGGTCACCTGCCCTATCCTCTTAATTCCCCCAAGCAACACAGCCGCAACACTCAACGCCAATATCACACCCACCAATAAGCGTGGAATTCCAAAAAATGATGCGGATACCTCAGCAACGTTCCACGCCTGGAACATATTTCCACCGGAGAGAGCGCCTATTAATAGTGTCACGCAATACAATCCACCCAGAAAGCTTCCGAATTTTGCCCATTTTGGACCTTTCTCCGCGAAAGCCTTTTTGGCCACCCACATTGGACCTCCATGCGGGTTTCTGGGATCGTCGACGTTGCGATACAACATTGCGAGTGTCACCTCTACCATCTTCATGGACATGCCCAGAACACCGACGATCCACATCCAGAACAAAGCGCCGGGACCACCCAGGGATATCGCTATCGCTACGCCCCCAATATTTCCCAGCCCCACTGTGCCAGACAATGCTGTAGATAAAGCCTGAAAATGGTTTATCGCACCTGGATCCTTCCGGTTATCATAGTAACCAAGTGTGACAGCTACACCATGTGTCAGAGCCCGGTACTGGCTGGAAACGCTCCAGAGCGTGTATAGAACACAGCTGCCTAAAACCGCATAGAGCACCCAGTCATGCCACAGAAATGAGTTTATCTGCAGCGCGATTTCGTGGAAGGCTTCCATCTAGTAGCTCCTTATAATTGGTTTTGGCTGGAGTTTTGTTCGATGTCGATTCACCCTAACATAATAGACCGGGTACTTAGCCAGGAAACGAACCAATGACACCTTGTGTACAAGCAGCAAAGAGATCCGGGTATAAATTCACCCTGCACGAATATCAGCACGTCCCGAATACCAGCTCATTCGGCGCTGAAGCTGCAGAAAAACTAGGTGTTAGTTCCAATCAGGTCTTCAAAACCCTTGTGCTGAATATAGGTGACAAGGAGCTTGCAGTGGCTATAGTTCCTGTTTCGGCGATGCTAAACATCAAAAGTTTCGCCAAATCCCTTGGAGTAAAAAGGGCACAGATGGCAGAGCGGACAGAGGTCGAGCGGTCAACAGGATACGTTTTGGGTGGGATTAGCCCACTCGGCCAAAAAAGACAACTTAAGACTCTAATAGATGTTTCGGCAAAGTCTTTTTCCAGTGTGTACGTAAGTGCTGGACGCAGAGGGCTAGAGATAGAACTGGCAGCCCAGGATTTAGCCAGTTTAACTAAGGGAAAATTCGCAGAAATCTGCAAATGACGTACACTGAAAAAATGGCTAACACACAAATTGTAATAGTTGAGGATGAACCGGATATTCTCGAAGTACTGAGATACAACCTGCGGCGTGAAGGCTTTAAAGTTGAGAGTTCAATGGATGGAGTACAAGGTCTTAGGCTGGTTCAAAACCTTGTCCCCGACCTGGTTTTACTCGACCTAATGTTACCGGGGCTGGACGGGCTGGAAATTTGTAGAGTGCTTAAATCAGACCAATCCAGCCGCCATATCCCCATCATAATGGTCTCCGCGAAGGGGGAGGAAAGCGACATTGTACGAGGTCTTAGCATAGGAGCGGACGATTACATTACCAAACCGTTTAGTCCACGAGAGTTAATGGCGCGCGTAAAAGCAGTGCTTCGCAGGGGAACCAATAGACAATCGAAATCACCGAAAACCAGTATAGTTATGGGGCAGCTTAAGATTGATAGTGAAAAATTTATCGTCACACTCAAAGAAGAAATAATTTCCCTCACGGCAAGCGAGTTTAGACTCCTGCATTTTCTTGCCAGCAATAGAGGACGAGTTTTCACGCGGGATCAACTTCTGGGCCATGTCCTGGGAAATGATACTATCGTTATTGATCGTAATATTGATGTACATATCCGTGCTATACGCAAAAAATTGGGATCAACGCAAGACTACATAAATACCATTAGAGGCGTTGGTTACCGCTTCAAAGACTCTGATTAACATGCCTCATTCCAAATTGCTTTGGCGCTTGTATTTGGGTTACCTCGCCATTTTTATGATGACCAGTCTCATAATAGGTGTGCTTGTAAGTAAACAGATAAACGAGTACAGCCTGCACGAAATAGAAGGCACGCTTGCAGCCCGGGTAGAGCTTCTCGCTGAAATTTCCAAACACTATCTCACCGACCCGGGAAACAGTGACCTTGCAGATGCATTACAGCGCACAATTACCCGTTTAGACGAAAATACCCAAAGCAGGCTAACAATAATCACCCGTGATGGACGCGTTTTAGCAGATTCCCGGGAAGCACCACAAGACATGGATAACCACCTGGGCAGACCGGAAATAATAGATGCTAAAACCCATGGAACTGCAACGATTACAAGATACAGCCAAACACTTGAGCAAAACATGATGTACCTTGCTTTACGTGTTGTGCTGGCGGGCGAAACGATTGGTTTTGTACGGGTATCCAAACCCCTGAGTATTATTGATGCCAAACTTGCACAGCTGCGCACCATTATTCTTCTGGCCGCAGTCACAGCGGCAATTGTTGCATTGTTGATGGGATACTATTTCGCTCGCAGGTTTACGATACCCCTTACCAAAATTACAGAGCATGCTAAGTCAATCTCTCAGGGCGAGTTCGACAAACGCATTACAGTCTTGGAAAACAATGAGATTGGTACGCTAGCAGAAGCCATCAACCGAATGGCCAGAAACGCAGCACAAAGAGTGAGTGAAATAACCGCTGACCGCAATCGTCTTGCTGAAATATTCGCAGGAATGGTCGAAGGCGTAATTGGCGTTGATGAGCAACAAAATATCATCCACATAAATCAGGCAGCAGCAGAATTACTGGGCTTGTCTATGACCGCCAGTATTCAAAAGCCTCTCTGGCAAGAAGTAAGAGTTCAGGAAATTACCCTCGCACTGGAACAGGCAATCAAGAAGCAGGATGTAGTACGATCGCAAATGCGACGCTTGTCTGAACAAGGAGACCTGGTCGTTGATATTTATGCAGCGGCCCTGCACGACAGCAGAGGTGAAGCAATTGGCGCTGTAATCGTATTACACGACATTTCGGAGGTTGACCAACTAGAGCGAGTACGGCGAGATTTCGTTGCGAATGCGTCACACGAGCTCAAAACCCCCATTACCGCAATACGTGGATTAACAGAAACCATACTGGACGACGACCAGATGGATAGTGATACCCGTCAGCGGTTCACCGAGAAGATACACACGCAGAGTTTGCGATTGTCAGCCCTGGTAAGTGATTTAATGACCCTTTCTCGGCTGGATTCTGACCGGGATACCCCATCGCAACAAAGCTACGATCTTGGCGGTATCTTAAGGCTGTCTGTAAGTGCTGCTCGCCCAGCCTGCCTGGATAAAGGCCTGGAGTTAACGTTGGAGCTTCCCGACAAAAAACTAGGGATTGTGTGCGACCAACAGGCCATAAGTCAGATGTTGGACAATTTAATTGACAACGCATTGAAGTACACCCCACCCAAAAACAAAATCGACGTCTCCCTATCTCTGGAGCGCGAGCATGCAGTAATAAAAATTCATGACACCGGAATTGGAATTGGGCCCCAATACCAGTCCCGTATATTCGAACGTTTTTACCGGGTAGATAAAGCTCGATCCCGTGATCTGGGAGGAACTGGACTGGGCCTCTCCATCGTGAAAAACATAGTTGAGCAGCATGGAGGAGAAATTCTGCTTAACAGTCAGCTGGAAAGCGGCTCTACCTTTACCATTCGTTTACCTTTAAATACCTAATGATTAAAAAATCTTAATCAGATCTTCACAAGAAATCTGTTTAATTATCAGTATCGCCACTAAATACCAATCTGTTTACAAGAGGCATACTCATGTTATTCCAGACACGGGCTACTTTAATTGTTACCTGTTTCGCACTTCTGCAATTTCCCGTGTATGGCGAACAAAAGGAAGTAAACAACCTTGATCAGAGCAATTTGGCGACTATCAAACTACTCCAGCAACAAATTTTTGCCTTGAGTACCCGTATCCTGGCGCTTGAATCGTCTGTTACCGAAAAACAACAGTTAATTCTGGAGAGCCCAATCTCTTCTAAACATCCCCAAGTCTCTGTAACAATGCAGAAACAGCAACCGCTCGCAAAAGCTGGCTGGACCGATCGCGTCAGGATAACGGGCGACTTGCGCTCACGCTATGAGAACATTAACGATGACCTGAAACCTGAAGATCAAAATCGGCATCGTATACGTGCCCGGCTAGCAATTGCGACCAACCTGTCCGATCGATGGAGCGCTGGAATAGGCCTGGCCACAGGCGGTGATTCTCCTGTGAGTTCCAATCAAACCCTGGGCGGGGGTGGTACTACTAAAGAACTTGGGCTGGACCTTGCCTACATTAATCTTCGGCTTTCAGAAAACCTGGACCTGCGGAGTGGAAAATTTAAAAACCCATTCTACCGGGTGGGAAATTACCACATGGTCTGGGACAGCGACTATCGACCTGAAGGCTTTGCTTTTAATTACGAAAATGGCAGGTACTGGGCAACAGGCATGGTGCATTTCCTGGAGAGCGATAATGGTAGCGGCTCAAAAGACGCAGAAACCAGCTACGGTATGCAAGCAGGCGTTTCACAGGCATTGTCCGACAACATTAAGTTAAAGGCTGGTGTCAGCTACTACCATTTTGATGTGCAGGGTAGTAAACCCCTGTTTAAAAACGCTCCGCTGGGAAACACGGTCTCTGGAGATGGAACCTACACCCATAATTATCGACAGATAGAGTTTTTTACCGAGCTTTCTACTGTAGTGGCAGACATACCTGTTAGCGGATTTGTCGACTATGTCAATAATCTGGACGTCGATAGTCAGGATACCGCATGGGCCCTGGGCTTCAAACTGGGCAAAGCCAGCGCTGCGAAAACCTGGGAACTGGCATATCGTTATCAACGCCTTGAAGCCGACGCCCTGTATGCCGCAATTACTGATTCTGATTTTGCCGGAGGTGTATCAGACAGCCGGGGACACATAATTGAGGCTGCCTATGCTCCTTATAATAATACCAGGCTTAGTCTGAAGTATTTCGCCACACAATATGGCAAGCATAACGCCGGAGTTTCCACCGAATACGATCGGCTGCAATTGGACGTGGCCCTGAAATTTTAACGCAATCTTTATCTGTTCTTAATTTACAGAGTTAAAAATTGCCCTTAATCGAAATTCAGAGAAGAAATTATACAAATGTCTATCAACAAACTATCTGCCTCTCTATTTGCTTCACTGGCGATCGCTATATTGAGTTCATGTAGCAATGACACCGGGTTTAAAGGGGCTGTTGCACTGGACGGCTCCAGCACAGTTTTTCCGATTAGTGAGGCGGTGGCTGAAGAATATCTCGCGGTGCAACCACGTGTACGCGTAACTGTCGGTGTTTCTGGAACTGGTGGCGGATTCAAAAAATTTCTGGCCGGTGAAACCGACATAAATGATGCATCTCGACCCATTAAGCCCAGCGAGCTGGAACAAGCAGTTGAGAGCGGCTACGAATTTATCGAACTTCCCATCGCATTCGACGGTTTGTCTATCGTGGTTAACAATAAAAATGACTGGGTCGACTACCTGAGTATCGATGAATTACATAAAATTTGGCAGCCTGGCAGCACTGTAACGCTGTGGAGTGACGTGCGGCCAGAATGGCCCGCGATAGCTATTCACCTGTACGGACCCGGTACGGATTCCGGAACTTTTGATTACTTTACAGAAACCGTTAATGGAAAGTCTGGTGCCTCGCGCCCTGACTATACTGCCAGTGAAGATGACAACGCACTTGTGCGAGGTATCACTGGTGACAGCCACGCAATGGGATATTTCGGCTACGCCTATTACGCCTCAAACATGGACAAACTGAAGCTTGTTCCCATTGACGGAGGGGCAGGCCCGATTTCTCCCTCACCCATAACTATTAACAACGGCGAATACAGCCCACTCTCCAGACCGATTTTTATCTATATACGAAAAGCCGCACTTGCAAGACCAGAAGTGGCAGAGTTTAGCCGCTTTTATATCGAAAATGCCGGAATTCTCGCAAGCGAAGTAGGTTATATAGCCCTACCCGACTGGGCATATGAACGCGCATTAAATCGAATCGAACAGGGGGTTGCCGGTACAGCCTATGGCGATAGTTCACAAGCACGCGTGAGTGATATGCTGGCCAATGACTAATAGCAGTAACCTAAAAAGAAGTGGAATACGCTGGGGCGAATATTTTATTCAATCGAGCCTTGGTTTATGCGCTCTGATATCTGTACTTACCACAGTCATAATTGTTTTTATTCTGGCGAAGGAATCCATCGGTTTCTTTTCCGAAATTTCGCTGATTGATTTTCTCTTCGGCACAAGCTGGATACCCTTGTTTGAACCCAGCTCCTACGGCGTCTTACCATTACTTTGGGGCACTCTTCTTATAACTTTTGGGGCAGCACTTATCGCCATTCCAATTGGTTTGGCGAGCGCCGTGTACATCAGCGAGTATGCCAGTGCCAGAGTACGTACTATTGTTAAACCAATGCTCGAACTACTGGCAGGCATTCCAACTGTGGTGTATGGATACTTTGCACTGACTTTTGTTACACCGCATCTACAAAGCATTTTTCCTGAACTTAACGTGTTTAATGCACTAAGCGGCGCGATTGTGGTCGGCATTATGATACTACCCACTATAGCAACGCTAAGCGATAACGCTCTTCGTGCAGTTCCGGATACCTTGCGCCAGGGCGCTTATGCTCTGGGTGCTACATCCTTTGAGGTCACGACACAGGTGGTTGTGCCCACGGGGTTATCCGGGGTTATGGCTTCATTTCTGCTTGCCATTTCACGCGCAATTGGTGAAACCATGGCAGTAACACTTGCCGCTGGAGCAACTCCGAATCTTTCCTTCACTTTTCAGGAAAGCATTCAAACCATAACTGCCTATATCGTTCAGGTCAGCCTGGGAGACACACCCGCCGGAGGTATCGCTTACAAAACCATTTTTGCAGTAGCGGCCCTGTTATTCGTAGTAACTCTAATTTTAAATATGCTGTCGCAGTGGGTACTAAACAAATATCGTGCGGAGTACGACTGATGGACCCTATGTATCCTGACAATCTTCCGGCACGACGCCGTAAAGCAAAATTGTTTCGCTTGCTGTGCGCAGGTGTCACCTGGCTTGGGGTGGCTCTACTATTTCTTTTGCTTTATCAGGTGAGTGTTGACGGCCTAAAGTGGCTGGACTGGCAGTTTCTAAGCAGTTTTCCATCACGATTTCCATACAAAGCCGGTATCAAGTCTGCCCTGGTCGGCACCTTCTGGCTGATTCTTCTAATAGCCATTATCTCTATACCAATTGGTGTTGCTACCGCATTGTATTTGCAGGAATTTAGCCGCAAGGGACGAATCAACCGTCTAATTGAGTTAAATATATCCAACCTTGCCGGAGTCCCATCCATTGTCTATGGAATTATCGGTCTGGCAATATTTGTACGGGGTCTGGCGCTCGAACGCAGCCTTATATCCGGAGCGCTCACCATGAGCTTACTTATCCTGCCGGTAATTATTATCGCCAGCCGAGAAGCAATTAAATCGGTTCCCATGAGTATCCGGCACGCTGCATTTGCACTGGGGGCTACGCGTTGGCAAACGTCCTGGACACATGTTCTGCCTGCCGCCTATCCGGGAATACTAACAGGGGTAATTCTTGCGCTTTCAAGAGCCATAGGTGAAACGGCCCCACTAATTATGATTGGAGCGCTTACCTATGTTGCCTTTCTTCCCGTTGGTCCAATGGATTCATTTACAGCCCTGCCAATACAAATTTTTAACTGGGTATCAAGGCCACAGGAAGAATTTCACGAGCTTGCAGCGGGCGCCATTATAGTATTGTTGGCCGTACTGTTAGTAATGAATGCCACGGCAATTTACATACGCCACAAGACGGAGCAAAGACTTAAGTGAATTCAGCAACACATTCAGAAAACCCCAATGTGCCCCCAAAAATATCTATCCCGGAACACAGCATTCTCGACCTGAACAATGTAAGTATTAGCTATTCCGGGCAACCTGCTGTGAGAAACGTTACCTTTCCCATAGCCGAGCATCGGATAACCTCGATAATTGGACCTTCCGGTTGTGGAAAAAGCACGCTGTTACGCTCACTCAATCGTATGAACGACTTTGTTGATAACGTAAGCATAGACGGAAAAATCACCTACATGGGAGAAGACCTTTACGGTAAAGACATGGATCCGGTCGCTATAAGGCGACGTATTGGTATGGTCTTTCAAAAACCAAATCCGTTTCCCAAATCAATCTACAAAAATGTTGCCTGGGGTCCCTCTATAAACGGGTACAAAGATTCTCTGGACGAACTTGTAGAGCGAACACTCGTCCAGGCTGCACTCTGGGACGAAGTGAAAGACCGCCTGCATGAGTCAGCACTAAGTCTCTCCGGTGGACAACAACAAAGGCTGTGTATTGCAAGAGCGCTGGCTATGCGCCCGGACATCCTTCTTATGGATGAACCTTGCTCTGCACTGGATCCTATTTCAACAGCACGCATCGAAGATCTGCTATTTGAACTTAAATCCGAATACACCATCGTGATCGTAACGCATAATATGCAACAGGCGGCGCGGGCTTCAAACTACACCGCTTTTTTAGAGATGGGCGTGTTAATCGAATTCGGTGCAACCAAGCAGATATTTACCGTTCCCAAACAGAAACGCACTGAAGAGTACATTACCGGCCGTTTTGGTTAACCAGCAATTATCAGGAGTATATTTTGTCAGTACACTTACAGCGCGACCTCGATCGACTAAAAAGGGAAATTCTAACACTGGGAGAGATGGTTGAGTCTGCAACCAACAACGCCATGCTGGCGCTAAACAATCGTTTGCCAGAGCTGGCAGAAAGCGTTATAGAAGCAGAAAACGCTATCGACGTAAAAGAAGTATTAATAGAAGAAGCCTGTCTCAAAATACTGGCTCTACATCAGCCAGTAGCCATTGACCTTCGATTTATTGTACTGGTTTTAAAGGTGAACAATGACCTTGAAAGAATGGGGGATTTTGCCGCCAATGTAGCAGCTCGGGCCATATCTCTGTCAAATGAAGCGCCAATTCCCTTTCCTACAGATTTTTCCCAAACCATGCCTTCCCGCATTCGCACCATGGTTCACAACAGTCTGGATGCGTTGGTAAAACTGGATGTGGTACTTGCACGGGAAGTAATCGAAATGGACAATAAAGTAGACGCCATTAATCGGCAGATGTATGTCGAATTGCAGACACTAATGGAAAGCGATTCCAGTACCATCAAACGCGCCATCGAGCTTCTGTCCACCTCTCGATATCTGGAGCGAATAGCGGATCTTGCGACCAATATTGCTGAAGAGGTGGTATTTTTAGTTGAAGGAGAGGTAATCCGACACAGTTCAGGAAGCTAGTTTTGTGACCAAATGCGTTATTCTCGGTCTCAATGTCCGTAGCTCAGCTTGCCAAACTGTTCAAAGAATTCTTTCCACTCAAGTTCACTCAAAGTTTTCGGCTCACCCATTTGCCGGCTTAAAACATATTGACGTGCTGTGATCTCCAGTCGCTGCGCAAGATATACTGCACGTTCCAGGTTTTCAGCGCGACTAATCATGCCGTGGTTTCCAAGCAGGCATGCAGAGCGCTCACTAAGTGCTTCCACAGCGGCCTGAGCTAGTGCTACCGTCCCAAAAGTATAATAGGGCGTACACGGAACATCATTACCGCCAAACTCTCCAACCAGATAATGAAAGCCTGGTAAAGTCTGTACCTGGCTGGCTATTGCTACACAGTAATCCGAATGGGTGTGTACCACGGAATTTGTGTCATCGTAACGCTGATAAATAGCTGCGTGCATTTGCCACTCAGACGAAGGTTTGCCATTCCCCTCTACAACTCCATCCAGAGACATTTTCACAAGGTCTGCAGCTTGAATATCTTCAGCGGTTGCACCACTGGCAGAAATCAGCATACCACCCTCGGCCCGGCAACTTATGTTTCCTGAAGCCAGCTCATTAAGCCCCAGGGCACCCAGTTTGCGATAGTTATCCGACAGGGCACGTCGTTGCGCAGCTTCGTCCGAAGAATTACCAGCCATAATGAAGACTCCTGAAGTTAATGGTGGATAACTTTCTTGTTACCCAAAGTAACAGTAGTATGAGGCCTTTGACAAAAGCTGGCTACTGCCTGAAACAATTTCTGCGAAAGATTATTCGGAACAAGATGTTAAAGAAAATTCTTCTCCCCATCCTGATACTGCTCCTGAGTGCAGCTGCTGCCACATGGATGACGCGTCAGAACCCTGCACCTGCCACTATAAAAGCCATCGCTCCGGTAATGTTGATTGACGTTATAAAGGCTACACGCTCCACGGTGCACATCAACGTTTCGGCACAGGGAACTTCCTCACCGGGCACTCGCACAACCCTGGTGTCTGAAGTATCCGGGCTTATTGAGGAAGTTTCACCAAGTTTTCTTGCTGGTGGTTTTTTCAAAAAGGGCGACATTCTTGTGAAGATCGATTCCCGCAACTACCGGGCAGACCTGAAACGCGCTCAGGCATCAGTAGCAACCGCCAGAAGCAATCTCGAAAAGGAAACCGGTTTGGCCGAGTATGCTGCACGGGACTGGAAACGTGCCCAGTCTGTAATCAATTCCAAAAAAACCGCTACCAAACTGGCATTGCGGGAACCACAAATGGCTGAAGCCAGAGCAAACCTTGAGTTTGCATTGGCAGATCTGGAAAAACGCCAGGGTGATCTTGACAGAACAACTATTCGAGCGCCTTACAATGGCCTGGTTCGCGAAAAACTGGCTGATATCGGTCAATATGTCACAGCCGGGTCACAACTCGCGATTACTTTTGCAGTTGATATAGCAGAAATCAGGTTACCCCTGCCCGATTCCGAGCTTCCCTTTATTAACCTTCCTACCAGAGATTCAGGTATTGCATCATATCCAGAGGTAAAGCTGAGTGCTCGGGTAGGAGGAACGCAGCACATCTGGACAGGACGCATCGTTCGAACAGAAGGTGTTTTTGATGAAAAAACCCGTGTACTTTATCTGGTCGCCCAGGTGATAGATCCGTATAACCAGGAGCAAAAACGCTGGGCCGAACCACTGCGCTTTGGTACTTTTTTGCAGGCAGAAATTACCGGGCAACAGGCAGAAAACATAATTGTCTTACCGAGGTCCGTGCTGCGGAACGATAACGAAGTCTGGACAGTCAAGTCAGATAACACCCTGGTATCCAATGTGGTCACAGTGATGCGTGCCGATGAAAATTTTATTTATGTAAGTGCCGGTCTAAACCCGAACCAACTTGTTTGTACAACGCTGATAGACAATCCCCTTCCTGGAATCGCCGTACGATATGAATATGACGAAAGTTAAACCCCGGCAAGGATTAATCTCCTGGTTCGCACACAATCATGTCGCGGCAAATTTACTAATGATAGTGATTATACTCACCGGGCTGGCCTCCGCATTTACTATTCGAACCCAAATGCTACCCGAACTTGAGTTTGATCAGGTTAATATTGACATAGCTTTTCCCGGGGCTTCGCCAGGAGAAGTAGAATCAGGGGTCATTGCCCGAGTTGAAGAAGCAGTAAGGCAAATCGAGGGGGTTAGCGAGCTGCGTTCCGTTTCACGCCAGAGCTTTGGCAGCGTAACACTGGAAGTTGACCCGGGTTACGAAGTACTGAATGTGCTCGACGAAGTTAAAATGGCTGTGGATCGCATCGCCAGCATGCCGGACGAAGCAGAGAAACCACGAATATATAAAGGACAATTTCAACGAGGTGTAGTTAACGTGCAAATTTTCGGTGACCTGACCGAAAAATCCATGAAGGCATTTGCAGACACTATTCGGGAAGAAATTCTGTCTTTGCCTAGCGTTACCAAAGCCGAAGTAGTGGGTGCCCGGGAATACGAAATTAGTATCGAACTGGAAGAAGCCAGGCTACGTCAATATCAACTAACACTAACCCAGGTCGCACAGGCTATTCGCCAGTCTTCGCTTGATCTTCCAGCCGGATCTATCAAAACAGATTCAGGCGACATCATATTGCGTACGAAGGGTCAGGCCTATAAAAAGCGGGACTTTGAAAAACTGGTACTAATCAAACGTAAGGATGGTACGCGACTTACCCTGGCTGACATCGCCACAGTGACAGATGGCTTTGTCGATCAAAAATTTTATTCACTCTTTAATGGTCAGGCCAGCGTTGGAGTGCGGGTGTATTCCATTTCAGATCAGAACCAACTCGACATCTCGAAAGAGGTAAGCACCTACGTTCTACAAAGAGCAGCCAACTTACCCAGCAATATACACCTGCAAGCGTGGATGGACGGTTCAGAAATTTTACACAGCACCCAAAACATGATGTTGGGAAATATGTTGTCAGGGGTTGTTCTGGTGTTGGTGATACTCGGTGTATTTTTGCGATTGCAGTTGGCATTCTGGGTGATGTTGGGTATGCCAATCGCATTTCTTGGGGCACTTGCTATTTTGCCGGTAGTGGGTGGCTCGATCAATATGATCAGTTTGTTCGGCTTCATCATCGTGCTTGGCATAGTTGTTGATGACGCAATCGTCATTGGAGAAAGCGTCCAATATACAACAGAAGAAGAAGGTCACTCCCTGGAGAATGTCATTAAGGGAGCTCAGCGTGTGGCAACACCAGCCACTTTTGGTGTGCTAACTACTGTAGTTACTTTTGTTCCGCTATTGCTGGTTCCTGGCACTGTAGGCGCATTACCAAAAGCTATCGGGTGGGTGGTAATATTGTGCCTGCTTTTCTCAATAGTTGAGTCCAAGCTTATTTTGCCCGCGCACCTGGCCAGTATGAAACCACTACCGCTGGATTCCGATTCCCGCAACAGTTTTATCCGTCGGTTTCAAAGCTGGTTCGCCCATGGGTTAAAGAGAGTCACCCTGGATTACTATGAGCCCTTTCTGGTCACCTGCATTAAGCAACGTTACGTCACTATTTCAATATTTGTTGGCATGTTGATATTGGCCCTCGGCTTTGTGATGGGTCCTTACATAAAAGTTGTCGCCTTTCCAAATATGTCTTCAAATTACCTGCGTGCCCAGATAGAGCTAATAGAAGGATCTTCATCCGAACAGGCAATTAAAGTCGTTAACCAATTAACGACCAGTCTTACCCAGCTGGATAACGAACGCCCCGACGAACAGAAATTTATTCGCAATATGCACTCGTTTACCAGAAATACCACCGGTAGAATTATGGTAGAGCTTCTAGACAATGCGGATTCACACCTAAACCCCGAAACCATTGCCAATGAATGGCGAGAAAGTGTTGGGGGCATATCCGGGACAAAAACTCTGGAAATAGTCGGGTCGGAAAAGTCCCACGGTAATAGCCGGGACGTCGAGTTTAAGCTGGTCAGCCCTAATGCGGATGAGCTTGAAAAAGCCGCGGCGGTATTGGAAAACAAGCTAAAGGAATACGCTGGTCTTTATGACATAGAGAATTCTGACACCGGCAACATACCGGAAGTACGGCTTAAGATCTTACCCTCAGCAGAAGCTTTGGGCCTGTCACTCAGTGATCTCGCAAATCAGGTGCGCGCCGCATTCTATGGCGTAGAAGTGCAAAGAATTCAGCGCGGTCGTGAAGAAGTAAAAGTAATGGTTCGCTACCCGAAGTCCGAGCGAGAGTCATTAGGCAACCTTGAAAATATGTATATACGGACTCCCGAGGGAGACGAAGTGCCATTTTCCAGCGTAGCAACACTCGACATGCGCCTTAGTTCATCCAGTATTACGCACTCCTGGGGCAAGCGCTCAGTAACTTTATCTGCCAACGTAGACAAAAGCAGTATTCAGCCCGGTCAGATAGTACAAGATATTACACAAGGTCCATTTTCAGAGAAGTTACGGGAACATTTTCCTTCGGTGAGAATAGAACTCGGAGGTGCTAGCCTGGAGGAGGCTGAGTTTAAGACGCGTAGCATTTACACAGCAATACTTGCCCTGTTCGCAATTTACGCATTAATGGCCATTCCACTAAAATCCTATGCTCAGCCACTGATTATCATGGTAGTTATACCATTTGGGATGATTGGAGCTCTCATTGGTCATATCATTGTTGGTATCAACTTTAGCGCGCTCTCTATTCTGGGGATCATTGCGCTCGCCGGTGTAGTGGTGAATGACTCGATTCTAATGGTAGATTTTGTAAACAAGGCGGTAGAAACAGGAATGTCTACCATCGACGCCGCTATACAATCAGGTACCAGGCGATTCAGAGCGATAATGTTAACGTCCCTCACCACTTTTTTTGGATTACTACCCATTCTGCTGGAAACCAACTTAACCGCTCAGCTCGTCACGCCAATGGCTGTCTCGCTTGGTTTCGGAATTTTATTTGCTACGGGAATTACGTTGATTCTCATACCCTGCCTATACGTCGTACTTGAAGACATCAAACCTGCACGTGCAAAGCGGCTTGTAGCTATTTCGTAAATTCAGTGACACTCTCAATTTCATAGAGAGCATCATCAATCTCCCCGAATTTATTTTCTATGATGCCACGGGCGTCATTTACACCTCGGTTATAGTAATAAACACCCAGTTCTTCAGAAAAAAAGTCCAGTAAAAACTCTGCGTCAAACTGGCCAATCTCCTGTTGCAGCTCATCATTAAAATAGAGTTTTATTTTTCGAACAATATGGGCTTTTTCTTCTTTGGAAAATTCAATTTTTGCCAATGCTCTATTCCTTCAGCTATTCTACACCCTTCACACAACCCAGACTTAGCAGCTTCTCCACTTCGGTAGATTGCAGCCCAGCATTCTCTAATACTTCCAGGGTATGCTCTCCCAATACCGGAGCAGGTCCTTTAGGCCCTACCTCGGCAGTAAAAAAGCGCATTGGAGCGCGCACAGTTTGATAAGACCCCAACTCAGAATGTTCCATCTGCGGAAACATCCCTATCGCCTCGGCCTGAGGGTCCCCGGGTACTTCGTTCAATGCCAAAACAGGCCCCCAAACAATATTGTTAGCATCAAATATTTCGCCCCACTCATCGCGTGATTTTGTCGCAAGTACTGCATCAATTTTTTCGACTAGCTGCGGCATATTCCGATATCGCGTGCCGCCATCAACGAACCGCTCATCCTGCAACCAATCCAGCGTGTTAAGTGCTTTGCACAGCTTATCAAAACTGTTTCGTCCGAGCTGGTTCAATACCAGCCACTTTCCGTCACCACAGGGGTAACGATTGCTTGTCGGGGTCAACTCACCTTCACGTGCTCTGCGCCTTACCGGCGCTCTATCTACGGCTGTGGTTGCATAATCGGTAGCCTGGGTCCAGATTGCAACCTCAAAAAGCGAGCTCTCAACCTGCTGAAACTCCCCCGTACTTTCTGCAAGCCGCAAAGCTGCAAGAACGCCACCAAGCAAAGCCAGCCCTGCAGTGTGGTCTCCCTGAGCTGGTCTGGCCATGGGTACAACACCTTCATCCCCATCCCGCATCGCATCATAAATGCCTGAGCGCGCAAAAAATGCAGTCACGTCATAACCAGGCCTTAGCGCATCGGGTCCGTTTGTGCCATAACCCGTAAGCGTGGCATGCACAATTGAAGGGTTTACCTTCTTTAAACTTTCAGGATCCAGACTGAACCGCGCCTGGCGATGGGGTAACAGGTTGCACAGAAATATCTGTGCTTGCTTAACAAGTCGATGAACCACCGCTACTCCCTCAGGCGTGTCCAGCGCAACGGCAATGGATTGCTTGCCGCGATTGGTAACATCGAAGCCAAAATCATAGCCTTTAAACGCCCCATCAATTTTCGCTGGACGACCCAATCCACGCATCGGATCACCAGAAAGTGGTTCCACTTTGATCACTTTGGCACCCATATCCGCCAGAATAGCCGCGGTACTTGGTGCTGCCATATAATTGTCGACTTCAATTACCGTAATTCCTTCAAGTGGTGCTGACAAATTTCGCTCCAGATACTAAAATGGTACCTATACTATATGCGAAGCCAAAGCAGGAACCAAAGTGTCGACAAAAAAAAATATTCGAATTGGAATTATAGGGTTTGGTCGTACTGGAAGACAGATTTACGAACTGGCGGCCCGTTCAGATGACATAGAAATAGTCGTCATCGCAGACATTGGGAATCCCAAAATTCTGCATTACCTGCTTACATCGGAAATCGATCACCCGGAACTGTATCGCCTCGAAGGTAACTTTCTAACCAACCCGCGCTTTAATTCCCGGATGGTGCCAATTGATAGACCTGCCGAGGTTCCGTGGGATATCTTCGGTGTTGATATGGTTATTGATTCTACCGGCAAGTATCAGGAAAAAAGATACATGGAAGACCATCTTGGTAATGGCGCAAAACGCGTGTTATTAAGAACCCTGCCACAGGATTATATCGACCGCATCGTGGTTCCAGGTATTAACCATGGTGACGCACAATCCGAAGATCAAATGATTTCGGCAGCTTCTGCAACGACGACAGCACTGGCTCTGCTACTTAAGGTTGTAACTGACGAGTACGAACTTGTTTGTGCCAGCACGACTTCCATCCACGCATATACCAGCGACCAGGCATTGCAGGATTATGCTGGCAGCGACTATCGACGTAGCAGATCTGCTGCAAAAAACATTATACCCAATGGCCATGAAGCAGCTCGCTGGATTGGAAGAATAATTCCAAAAATGGAAGACAAAGTACTGAGTTTTGCACTGAACGTACCAATACACGAAGGCTGCCTACTGGACACGAATCTGGTATTCGAAGACGGTGACATTACAGCAGAACAGATAAACCAGCTTATGCGCGCGGCGGTTGCTCAATATCCAGACATCATAGATATAGCTGAAGACCCCATAGTGTCATCAGATGTAATCAACAGCCCCTTTTCCCTGTTGTTTGACACTAAAGGTACGATTAAAGCAGGCAGGCACACCATAAAGGCGTTGGGCTGGTACGAAAATATGGGTCACGCAGCAAGGCTTCTGGATGTCGCCCGCCTGTACGCCCGCCTCGATAACACCACGGAGCACGCCCAATGAAAATTGCAATTAATGGATTTGGTCGCATCGGAAGATCGGTGTTTCGCATACTGCAGGATGTTCAGGATATTGATGTTGTGGCAATAAACGATCTCTATGATCACGACGCCCTGCGTTATTTGCTCAGTTACGACACTGTTATGGGTCGCTTCAATGAAGATCTCGTTCTGGAAAATGATTGTTTTGTAACACCGAAAGGCAAGAGTCGCCTTTTTAGCGAACGGGACCCTACACATCTACCTTGGAAAGAGCTGAAAATTGACGCTGTTGTGGAAGCTACTGGTGTATTCACAACCAGAGTTCAGTTACAACAACACTTAAATGCCGGGGCAAAGCGCGTAGTTCTTACTGTTCCAGCAAAAGACGAGATTGACTACACCGTAGTGCTGGGCGTAAATGATGAAGGATTAAAGGAACAGCACAAGATAGTTTCCAACGCGAGCTGTACCACCAACTGCCTGGCTCCAATGGCGAAAGTACTAAATGACAAATTTGGCATCGTAGAAGGTGTGATTGACACTGTACACGCCTACACCAATGACCAACGTTTGGCAGATGTCCCCCATTCGGATTGGCGACGAAGCAGAGCGGCTGCCGAGAACATTATTCCAACTTCTACTGGCGCTGCCAAAGCGGTGGGAATTGTGCTACCCGAACTTCAGGGGAAACTTCACGGCATTGCCGCAAGAGTTCCGGTTCCCGATGGCTCCGTTGTAGATCTGTTTGCAAAACTCGCACGCGAAGTAAGTGTTGAAGAAATACACCTGGCAGTAAAGGCGGCCGCAGAATCCGATGCCCTAAAAGGAATACTGCAATTTAGTGATAAGCCGATAGTGTCGTCCGACATTATTGGCAACTCACACTCATCCATCTACGACGCAGGTGGCACTGGAATTACGTCAGGCAGATACGTGCGCACATTAAACTGGTATGACAATGAATGGGGATATTCCAGCCGAGTATGCGATCTATTGGCACGTTTCAAACAATGGACCTAAGCTTCCCAGGCTAACTGGCCACTTCGCGCCAGACAAAATAACGCGTGGCGATGAAAAACCCCAGGACCATCCACACACCAATTCCAATCAAATCGGGGATAATTTCCGTAAGGCCCAAGCCGTTGATACTAATTTCCCGCAAGGCATTGGCCACAAAGCTTAAGGGCAAAACCGAGGCCACTGGTTGAATCACCTCCGGCAGTAACTCAATGGGATAAAAAATACCTGATAAAAACATTTGGGGAAATATCACGATATTTCCAATCGCCTGCACCGATTGCTGTGTTTTGGCTATGCTGCCCAGGCTAAAACCCAGACAAAGAAAAATAACCGCTCCCAGTACTATCACAATGTACAGAGACAGGAGATCACCCACGACTACGGCACCCATAAAGTATACCGCCACAGCTAATAACACGGTCAATTGTGTTAAACACATAACCAATCTTGCAACAACAATTGCTGAAATAAAGTCTTTTGGCTGAATCGGTGTCACAAACAATCTTTTCAAAATACCCTTGCGGCGATACTCGACCACGTTAAATCCGCTACCAGCGATACATATCTGCATTATCGTGAATGCAAGAATTCCAGGCAGTAAAAAATCCATGTACCTTTGCGAGCGCGCCTGAACATCTTTCACCACAATTGAAAACATCGCGTTGGTATGTCTAAGTTTTCGTTCTATATCAACCAGCACCGTCTTCAATATGGGCATAATAATACCCTGTTGCCTTACTCTGGAGGCATCTACCAGTACTTCTAACTCGGTTCCCTCACTGGCCTCTCTAAAATCCTCGGGCAAGACTAGAATCAGACCAATGTCACCCGCTATCAACTGCGCTCGCAAGCTATCCTTTTCACCCACAGACACATCAAAAATAGCACTGGCAGATAAAGTCTCGATAAATTCTACCGCCAGTTCACTATTGGCATTATTGACAATGCCCAAGTCAAATGGGTCCGGGTCAGAATCATTAATGACACCCAGTACGAAGATAAAAATCATCGGAAAAAACAGGCTGAAAAAAATAGACTGCTTGTCCCGAAGAAAAATTTTCAGAAATACCCAGGCTAGTTGTCTCTGCTGAAAAGTGAACATTAGTCCGGTTAATCCCTCAGGCCATGGCCGGTAAGTGCTAGAAAAACATCTTCCATGTTTCCTCGTAGTGCTGCCTTTGGAGGCTCCGGTGCATATTTTTGGATCAACCTATCCGGATAATCGTTAGCAACAATCTTACCGTGATCCATTATTGCGATGCGCTGGCATAAAAACTCCGCTTCTTCCATATTGTGTGTAGTAAGAACTATGGTCATACCGGCCTTGTTCAGTTCCTGTACCAGCGACCACAAATTGTGCTTGGCCTGGGGGTCCAGGCCGGTTGTGGGTTCATCCATAAACAGAATTTTTGGATCGTTAACCAACGCACAGGCAATGGAAAAGCGCTGTTTTTGTCCTCCAGACAGGTTTTCAGGCTTAGCTGAAATTTTTTCCTGCAAGTTTACCTTGTCTAACAATTTCTCTGGCTCTATGGTGCGGCCGTACAGCGCTGCAAACAGATTTAATAATTCTGCAAGAGACAACATGTCGAAGTACTCATTAGCCTGTAGCTGCACCCCTATAACCTGCTTCACTTCAAAAGGCCTGGTCTGCACATCAATACCAGCAACTCGGGCACTTCCACCATCTATTTCACACAGGCCTTCGAGCATTTCAAGCGTCGTAGTTTTACCCGCACCATTGGGACCCAAAATACCAAAGACCTCGCCTTCTGCTATATCAAATGAAATAGCATCAACCGCAAAAAACGTTTCTGATGAATCACCAGGAACAGGGTATTTTTTTACGAGTTTATCTACTTCAATAATGGGCATAGCAATCCTATCTACCGTTATTGGCCGGAACCCTGCGAGTTTTGCTTTTGAAACAGTTTGGCCTCTATCCTCTTCCGTGACCGGACATCAATAGGTAAGGCCAGATAACGTTGCATCTCAACAATAGAAAGCTTTTTTAAGGCATCAGCAAGAAACTGTCGAATCGAGATTCTATCTCCTGGATACAAGTGGTGTTCGCCCCGCTCACCCTCTGCGATTGACCCACTGCGTAACACTCGAAAGTAAACACCCGGCCTTTCACTCTCAAAAAACTGCTTAACAAAGCCTGCAATATTCATACGCGCAGCCAGAGTCATGCAGGGAATACGTGGTGCAGTAACCTGTAGTTCAAGATGCGGAAACACTAGTGTATCCCCAACAAACATCTGTGTATTTTCTACACCAATTATGGTCAGGTTTTCACCAAAAGTACCAGCGCCCCAGTTTTCACCAAGCTGTTCGTTCCACCAATGATAATCTTCCTGAAAATAGGCATACACGGCCTGATCCGGACCACCATGGTATTTGGAATCATATATGGTGTCGCCGGCCATGCCAAACTCTGAAATGGCTACGCTACCTACAACGGGTTTCTTGAAAATTCCGGTAGCAACATTTTTCTTACCCTGCAGAAGATAAGCCCGCTCACCTCTGTTAACACTAACAACTTTAATCACCTTTTGAATATCTCCCTCAATCGAAGGCCCATCAGAACAGGATAAACAGCGCTGCAAACAGAACGGCTAATACTATACCGGCAACCAATATTCCGGGAATGCCACCATCAAACAGTCCTGTTTGAGACTCCTCCAGCTCCAGCTTCGCTGGAACAAGACGACGAATGGTGGTGTCTTCAGAATCAGGCGCGCTCTCTCCATCATATTTAATCAATATGGCACTAATATTATCCCGACCACCAGCATCACAGGCTGCTTCAATCAAACGCGTAGTTGTTGACTCAGCATCCAGGTTACCCCCTAAAATTTCAGCTATTTCGTCATGCAAAAGTTCATCATTTAGACCATCGCTACACAACAGCAGGCAATCATGATTCTGCAAACGGACGGTAAGCCTGTCGGGGTTTGGATCACCTACTCCCAAAACCTGAGTAACAATGTTTCTTTGCGGATGTTTATGTGCTTCTTCAGGCGTTAGCTGTTCGTTGTCTATCAGCATTTGCATAAACGAATGATCACTTGTTACTGTTTTTAGCACCCCTTCACGCCACAGGTAAGCACGGCTATCGCCCACCCACACCAGCTCCGCAAGGTAGCCATTAATACGGGCTGCAACAATTGTGGTCCCCATTCCTGCTTGTTGGGAATTGGCAAAAGCGGCATCGCGTACCGCATGATGAGCCCGTTTAACAGCATTGCAAAGTACTGTTCCGGAAGCCACTTCTTCAAGCACTTTATCCTTTGCAATCTGGCTTGCAACTTCACCTGCTGCATGCCCCCCCATACCATCCGCAACCAACCAGAGTGATTTACTCTCATTCCACCCAATACTGTCTTCATTAAGAGCGTGTTTACGGCCAGGATGAGTAGCTGCGGAAAAGACAATCATCTACGCGACGGCGACTAGTTGCTTAAGAGGTGTTGTGCAAAAAACGCCAGGGATTGATCCAGAGCTGCTCGTGCTGCTTCTGCATTATAAGAAGCTCTTTGGTCACAATTAAACCCATGCTCAGCGTCTGCAAAAACATTAACGGTAACTTCCGGCAGAGCAGACTGTATAAGTTCAACGTCGCTCAAAGGAATGTGCGAGTCAAGTGCACCAAAGTGCAACATTAGCGGGAGTTTGGGTTTCTTATCCACTACCCCTGCTATACCTCCACCATAATATCCGATACTACATGCCAACCCACTCACCTGGTTTGCTGACAAAAAAGCCAGGAGACCCCCAAAGCAATATCCAACCGCTCCAACTCTGCCAGTTACAGCAAGTGCATTAACGGTAGCCGCTAAATCAGCCAGCGTTTCTGACATATTGAGTTTGTTAAAAGCAATATCAGCACCTTTGCTAACCCCGTCAGAATCATAATCAAGCTCTATACCGGGGGCATAGCGATCAAAAATTGCTGGCGCCAGCACCAGATAACCCTTGCTTGCGTAATCATCGGCAACCGAGCGTATATGATTATTTATTCCAAAAATTTCCTGGATAAGCAAAATGGAAGCGTTGGGAGTACCTTCTGGCTCAGCCCTGTAAGCATCAAAAACAAATCCGTCTCCAGAGGTGATTTTTACATTTTCTCCCATCGTCAAATCCCTCGTACTTGATCATTCATCCGATTGTAACCGGAACGCTATAAATCTCCTCTTTTAAGGACATTTAATTCGAATTTTATTTTTCCGCGATGTTCCGGGCCACTCGCATTGCATATAATGTACACAGATGAAACCACAACCCTCAAACGACCTTACCCAGGGTTCAGTTAGCACAACGCTCACGCGTTTGACCTTGCCCATGATAATGGGCGTATCTTCCTCGATCCTGGTGCAACTACTGGAAATTGGATTTATCGGACAACTTGGCACCGAACAGGTGGCGGCCGTTTCCTTTACATTTCCGGTCACCATGGCTCTCTCAAGCATCGCATTGGGCATTAGCATTGGTGTTTCATCCGTGGTCGCACGTAATGTAGGTTCCGGAGACTGGGATGCTGTAAAACAGCTCTCTTCCCATGCATTGCTACTTATCGCATTACTTATCGGATGTGCGGCGATTGTGGGAATGCTAACCATCGAACCTTTATTCAAGGCGTTGGGTGCCAGCCCTGAAGTAATTACTTACATCTATGACTACTTGCTAATCTACTACCCAGGTACTGTGTTGTTCACGCTGGCCATGGTAGCGAGCAGCGTTCTTCGGGCTACGGGAAATGCTAAAATTCCAGGTCTGCTGATGACCCTCTCAGCATTGTTCAACCTTGCACTTGACCCGATTTTTATTTTCGGCTGGTTCGGTTTCCCACGCATGGAACTCACCGGCGCAGCCGTTGCCATGTTTATTTCAAGATTTTTCATGCTGCTTCTTTTGATTTATTACACAGCATTTCGGGAAAAACTCATCAGCTTCGGACGAAACTCTCTACAGGGAATAATGGAATCCTGGAAACAAATTCTTCGAGTGGGCGCACCAGCCATTGCGACGCAATTGATCAGTCCCGTCTCTGGAATCGTTATTACACGAATGTTGGCCAGCTACGGTGAAACTGTGGTTGCCGGATTTGGCATAGCCAGCCGGATTGAGGCCGCATCGGTAATGTTTCTGTTCGCTCTCTCGGGGAGTATTGGCCCCTTTGTCGGTCAGAATTGGGGCGCAAAACGACCAGAGAGGGTAAGCCTTGGAATTCGTGCGGCTTACCAATTTTCAGTACTTTGGGGTTTAGCAGTATGTATTCTGTTGTTTGTCTTTGCATCCCGGATAGTTGTGCTCATAGATGACAATCCTGTTGCTGGAGCCGTGGCCATAAACTATCTCACACTTGTACCAGTGAGTTATGGCGTCTGGGGTGTTCTTATGGTTGCTTCGGCGTCTTTTAACTCACTGGGTCACCCATTGCCCAGCACAATTATGTCATTCACACGCATGTTCATCGTGTATATTCCATTGGCTACACTAGGAAACAGCCTGTATGGCTACCAGGGAATATTTGCTGCTACCATGATTTCCAATCTCCTGATGGGGACTGTGGCGTACTGGTGGTTGCGTAAACATCTACACAGCTGAGAACAGTATTAATACAAAAAAGGAAAGGAGCACCACGCCATGACACCAACAGAACTCGCATTCGAATCAACCACCCAGCTGGCTAATCTGATTCGCACTCGAGAGGTGTCTAGTGTGGAATTGCTGAAGATGTATTTTGATCGTGTGGATCAGTTTAACCCGCAACTTAATGCCATAGTGTTACAAATTCGAGACGAAGCTTTACACGATGCCAGGTCCTGTGACGCAGCGATTGCAAACGGCGAAGTGATAGGCCCACTACATGGCGTGCCCATGACCACCAAGGAATCTTTTTCGATAACGGGATTACCCAGCTGCTGGGGAATACCGGAGCTGGCAGGACAAAATAGAACAGAAGATGCCCTAAGCGTTCAGCGCCTGAAAAAAGCAGGAGCTGTGATATTCGGAAAGACCAATATTCCAATTCAGTTATCAGATTTTCAAAGTTACAACGAAGTATACGGGGTGACAAATAACCCATGGGACAACTCGCGCGGCCCGGGCGGATCATCCGGAGGCTCCGCTGCAGCATTGGCAAGCGGCATGACAGGTTTCGAAATTGGTTCCGACATTGGCGGCTCAATTCGCAATCCAGCCCATTATTGTGGCGTGTTTGGACATAAACCAACCTGGAATTTATTACCCATGCGTGGACACGCCATGCCCGGGGTCCTTACTCCCTCCGATATTTCAGTGATAGGCCCACTCGCGCGATCTGCCGCTGACTTAAAAATTGGTTTAGACGTTCTAGCTGGTCCGGACGAAATTTTTTCCCAGGGGTATTCTCTCAACCTCAAACCCCTTGCCAACCTGGTGTCCGGGTTGCGAATCGCAGTTTGGGCAAACGACGCAATCGCACCAGTTAATCAGGAAACTGAAGCCAGGGTAAAAGCTGTCGCCAGAACATTTGAGAAGGCCGGAGCTGAAGTATCCTACAACGCCCGTCCTGATTTCACAGCAGAACACAGTCATGCTGTGTATCAATACCTGCTATGGGCTACGATGGCCTCACGTATGACACCCACTGCCTACAACGAGATAAGAGACCTCGTTAACACGCTGGCAGAGGATGACCTGAACGATGCTGCGAATCTGGCACGTGCACAGACAGCAAGTTTTAAAGACTGGTCAGCGATGAATGAAGCACGTACGCATTTACGCTGGGCATGGCATGACTTTTTTCAGAAGTACGATATATTGCTAACTCCCATGATGGCTACAGCAGCCTTCAAGCACGATCATGCACCGATGGGCCAGCGCTCCATAACTGTTGATGGGGTTCAACGACCTTACTTCGAGCAGCTTTTTTGGGCAGGTCTCACGGGTGTGAGTTACTTGCCTTCGACGGTAGTTCCAACCGGTCCCAACGATTCTGGTTTGCCGATAGGCGTGCAGATCGCAGGGCCTGAATATGGAGACCTGCAAACTATTCAGTGCGCAGAGTTTCTCGAAGAAAATGGCTATGGGTTTGTAGCTCCTCCGGCATATTCAGGCGCTTAGTCAAAAATGACGATTGTTACTGCAGAAGCACATGCGAACATAGCTCTGGTGAAATACTGGGGCAAACATTCCGTGAAATATAACATTCCAGCCACTCCTTCACTCTCTATTACACTGGACGCTTTAACTACTAGAACACGGATAGAAACGGACGTCTCGCAATCCCAGGACACGATATTATTAAACGGAAAGCTGCTGAACGCGCCTAAAGTAAACCTGTGTGTAGCTCACTTGCGTAAACTTTCCAAAAACACGTTTCCCTTTGTAAAAATCACTTCCGAGAATAATTTTCCTACAGCAGCAGGCCTGGCGTCCTCTGCATCCGGTTATGCTGCTCTTGTTACAGCATTAAACGCATTAGGTTCCCTAAATTTAAGCACCAGGCAACTTTCCGTTTTCGCTCGAATGGCCTCGGGTTCGGCTGCTCGCAGTGTCTTTGGAGGATTTACCTGCCTGAGATCATCACACCCTGAATCAGATAACCAGAATGATCAGGAATCCGAATACTGGTACGCCAGTCAGATACTGGATGCGCAGGAATGGCCGATGCAGGCTGTAATCGCGATTTGTACTGAACAGACAAAATCCACATCTTCATCCAGCGGGATGCAACTCTCCCGTAACACATCCCCTTACTATGAAAGTTGGGTAAGCAGCACCAAACAGGACTTTGACCATTGTTTACAAGCAGTGCGGGATCGGGACTTTGAACGCGTAGCGACAATAAGCGAACACAGTTGTCTGAAAATGCACGGACTTATGCTCTCCACCAATCCCGGTTTAGTGTACTGGAATGCAGCAACAATTGAGTGTATCCACGCCTTGCGCGCTCTGAGAAACTCTGGAGTCGCCGTTTTTTTTACTATAGATGCAGGCCCGCAAGTGAAAGCAATTTGCTTACCAGAGGCCGTTGAGTCTGTAAATAAAGTACTTTCTGCAGTACACGGAGTGCATCGCACGCTTATTAGCAACCTGGGTTCCGCAGCCCACATTGTCAATTCAGATCCAGCGGATCAACATGATAGGTAACAGTTCAGCTCCTGGAAAACTGGTACTGGCAGGTGAATACGCCGTACTGAAGGGCGCTCCTGCAATTGTACTTGCCATAAACCGCCGGGCAAAAGTCCGGGTTGAGAACGCTGACTCACCAACATGTACGTTCAAAAGCACGGGGCTGGAGGCATATACCCAACACAGCCTGTCACGCTTGCTAAGTGAAGAACCACCTGAGCTAAATGATCCTGCACGCCTGGTCTGGTATGTTTTAAGGCAGCTGCGGGACGCTAACAAGCTAACGAGAGGATTAACCGGGCTTAAGATACATACAGATTCAAGCAGCCTTTTTTTCCATGGAAAAAAACTTGGCCTGGGTTCCAGCGCCGCCATATGTACCAGTTTAACTGCCAGCCTGCTGGCATTTTTCGGCAAGGCAGAACAACCAGAAACCAAAACCATCTACGAGAATGCTTTATCAGCCCACTATGCGGCCCAGAATTCCCATGGTAGCGGTCTGGATATAGCAGCGGCCAGCTTTGGTGGTGTTATTCGCTACACGCGGTCTGAAGATAGTACCGGTATAAAAACCATAAAACTCCCTGCCAACATGCATTATCAGATATTTAGTTCAGGGCAACCAGCAGACACAAGCCTTTATATTGGGAAATTCAGTAAATGGTTTAACAGCGCCAATACCCGATCTTTTGAGGTGCTGTGCGACGCTGCGATAATGCTCGCGGAAACCCTGGGCAACAACTCTGGCGATTGGCCAATAGCTATGTCTGCCTATACCCGAATTCTACAGAATTTTGACACTGCATCTCAACTTGGAATCTACACTGAATCTCATACGGCCATGTCTACACTGGCATTGAAGCACGGAATACTTTATAAACCCTGCGGAGCAGGTGGCGGTGACCTGGGCATTGCATTATCGGACAATCCCGAAGCACTGGGAGCGTTCACATCAGCAACAAAAAAGACCACCGACACCTCAGCGATCCTGGAAATTGATTTGGAGATAGACACAAATGGCGTCCACACCGACTCCACCAAAACAGGGTAGTTCTAGAATCCCTAATTTTTTCAAACTCTCCATCCGAGAGCGTATCGAGGCACTTGAAGCACGTAAACTCTTACCGTTGCCCGACCTTGAAGCTTTACTCAATGAAGAGCACACCCTGGATCTGCAAACGGCTGACAAAATGGTCGAAAATATTGTGGGCATTTTTGGCTTGCCAATGGGTCTGGGACTCAATTTTCTGATCAACGGCAAAGACCATGTGATCCCGCTGGTAGTGGAAGAACCTTCAATAGTTGCAGGTCTAAGCGCAGCAGCACGCGTTGCACGACTCAGCGGTGGGTTTAAAGCACATTCAAGCGACCCTGTTCTCATTGGGCAGGTGCAGATGGTGGACATGGAAGATCCAGCAGAAGCTATCAAGGCACTGTACAGCAGCAAGGAAGAAATTCTTAGTCTGGCAAACAGTCTGCATCCAAAAATGGTTGCTCGTGGTGGTGGTGCAATTGACATCGAAATTTTCCAGTACACCGCACCGGAGGATGGCAGGGAGATGGTCGTACTTCACTTGCTGGTGGACACCCGAGATGCCATGGGGGCAAACCTGGTAAATACTGCGTGCGAAGGTATCGCCTCTCTTCTGGAATCTATTACAGGTGGACGAGTATTTTTGCGCATATTATCTAACCTGACCGACCGGGCAATCACCAAAGCCAATGTAACAATACCCGTCAGTAACCTGGAAGGAAAGGGCTACTCAGGTGAGGAAGTACGCGACGGTATTATTCTTGCCAGTGATCTCGCCCAGGTCGATCGTTACCGTGCGACTACGCACAACAAAGGCGTGATGAACGGAATAGATGCGGTGGTAATTGCAACCGGAAACGATTGGCGCGCTGTAGAGGCTGCTGCACATGCCTATGCGTCTCGAAATGGAAGATATACTGCACTTACCCGCTGGTTCAAAAACTCAGAGGGTGATCTTGTCGGCGAAATTGATATCCCATTAAAAGTAGGAACAGTTGGCGCCTCCCTGCAATCCAATCCAACTGTAGCCATTAACCATAGAATGCTGGGTATGCCTAATGCGCGCAGCCTGGCGAACATTATTGGCTGCGTAGGTCTTGCGCAGAATTTCGCCGCTTTACGAGCACTTTCAACGGATGGCATACAACAGGGGCATATGACCTTACACGCTCGCAGTGTTGCCAATACGGCGAATGTTCCGGCTGCACTTTTTGATCAAGTGGTCGACCTGCTTATCGAGTCAGGTGATATAAAGGTCTGGAAGGCCCGGGAAATAATGAATGCCTTGAGAGCCCATATCCCGGTTACCGAAAAGGACGCGGAGCCACGTAGCAGTGCCTGTGGTAAAATAATATTGCTTGGTGAGCATGCCGTAGTCTATGGCCGACACGCCATTGCGACCCCAATTCCCCTGGCTATTGAAGCAAGAGTGAAAGATGCCCGCGAAGGTATTCACCTGCTAATACCCCGTTGGGGGGTGGAGCAACGGCTGAGACCACTTGAGGAACACCCTCAGGGAATCGCCGCAATTCTGGCTACGCTGCTCAAAACCCTGGAGCTGGAAGAACGCAAAATGATAATTGAAATATTCCCCAATATCCCGCGTGCCATGGGTTTGGGTGGATCTTCTGCACTTGCAGTTGCGCTTATCCGGGCCCTCGACTGCCACTTCAAACTAAAACTTGATGATAAAATTATAAATGCCCTGGCCTATGAGTGCGAAACGGCTGCGCATGGCACACCATCCGGAGTGGACAATACCATTGCAACTTATGGTCACACCCTTATGTTTCAAAAAACCGATGAATTCGAATTTTCAAAACTTTCGGCGGGTGCCGATATTCCTCTGGTAATCGGTATCACAGGCAGAGAAAGTCTAACTGCCGGTATGGTAGGTAAAGTAAGAACTGCCTGGGAAAAACAGCCAAAGCGTTACGAAAGCATGTTTGACCGGATAGAAGATCTAACACTTGCCGGGGCTGAAGCGATTCGTGCAGGTGACCTGCGCGAGCTTGGTGAAACGATGAATTTGTGTCACGGTATATTGAACGGTTTACAACTGTCTACCCCACAACTGGAAGAACTTATCCATCTTAGCCGGGAGCATGGAGCTCTGGGTGCAAAATTGACCGGTGGTGGAGGTGGTGGTTCAATGATTGCACTGTGCGAAGACCCGGGGCCCGTCGCGGCAGCAATCGAAAATGCCGGTTATCAGACGCTCACCATAAACATCAGTACCGGCGAGTAATTCAGGAGACAATACATTGGCAGAAGCTCCCTCCAACGACCACATAGTATCCTGTGATAGCGAACCTCTGATTCTGGTCAATAGTCAGGATGAATGTATAGGGCATCTGAACAAAGCTGCGTGCCACGATGGGGCAGGTTTACTGCACCGTGCTTTTTCTCTGTTCCTCTTTAACACTGACGGTGAGGTACTGTTGCAACAGCGCGTTGCCAGCAAACGATTATGGCCAATGTTCTGGTCAAACTCCTGCTGCAGCCACCCTCGTCAGGACGAAAGCATGCAGGAAGCCGTTTCACGCAGGGTTTGGGAGGAGCTGGGAGTTCAGGTCGACATGGTCTACCTGTATAAATTTCAATATCACGCCAGCTTTCAGAAAAGTGGCAGCGAAAACGAACTCTGTTATGTATATATTGGCCGCGCAGATGCACCTCTAAATATAAATACCCACGAAATTAACGACTGTAAATGGGTCAAGTTAAATACGCTCGATCAACTACTAAGCGAAAACCCCGATACCTTCACACCCTGGTTAAAACTCGAATGGCAAGAACTCAATGCCCGTCACTCCCAAACCATTACCAGGCTCATTCAGACCGGATCCGGTTGATCTGTCAGGGATATATGTGACGTGTCCGGTGGTGGAGGCTGTGTTTCCCCGGGGTCCTGATCCATTAAACTTCCGGTTTCAGCGAGCTCAAAGCTAATTGCCTCGAGGTTGATGTCGACAGCGATATCGGGGTATTCGTCCAGCAGGTCATCACCTGGCGCTCCAACATCCCAATCCTGAACTTCAATCACCAGCGCATCCAGAGCGAGCTGTTCGGAGGGCGGGAAAATGGTCTCATCAGATAATGAAATATGGGATACGTCAGGAGCTTCTTCTGTAGGCTGGCGTTTATATTCTTCCTCCAGAATATCACTACCGGCGGCTGCAACAATTAGATGGCCGGTCTCAATATTTCGTTCAGGAACAACTTTGGGTTCTGCCAAAAGATTAGACCCTGCCGCTGCCAGATCAAAATTTGATGCGCCCTCTACAGATACAACGGGCTTAGCTGCTGTGAATTGCGACACACGTAATTGTCCACCAGCCTGCTTGAAAGCGGCCTGAAATCGAGCAGCCGTCGTTTTGTCCACCGACTTTTTAATAACAACAGTTTCACCTGAAAAAAGTTTGTCCAGTCGCTCCGGAGGAACTTTTAACAAAACACCCAGCTTTTTCTTCACTACCGCGGAATGTTGCCCTTCCAGCAGCTCGCCACTAAAAGTTAATCTGTAAAGTGATTCGCTCATTCTATTTTCCACCCCTGACCCAAAACCAGAAAGCTCTGATTTGGTATGGTTTGCTGGTATTATTCCTCAATTGTTCAACAATACAAGCCCGCCTATGAAACCCTATCGAGATGAGATCGAAGCGCTCCGCCAAAGCAAAATTACTCAATTTTCACTTCCGCATATGCAGGATAAGGAAGTTATTCCCCTTTGGTATGGCGAAGGCGATGCTGTTACGCCAGAATTTATCATATCCGCCGCAATACAGGCGCTTAATGATGGACAGACTTTCTATACCCACACTCGCGGCAGCATACCACTGCGCGCAGCTCTAAAAACCTATCTGGACAGACTGTATGGCCTGGATATTGATCCGAATCGTATAACCGTTCCGGGCGCAGCGATGCTGGGCATCAATATTGCAGCACAACTGGCACTAACCACCGGAGATCATGGTTTAATTGTTGGGCCCGCATGGCCCAACATCGAGGCCTGTTTCAGAGTGACCGGAGCTGATGTGGGTTATGTTTCCCAACACGAAACCAGCACAGGCTGGCATATTGCCGTTTCGACTATCATCAATGCCGTTAAAGCGAATACCAGAGCTATTTTTATTAATTCTCCCTGCAACCCCACCGGATGGATAATGAAGCGTCACGAGCAGGAGGAATTACTCGAATTCTGCCGGAACCGAAAAATTCTAATAATTTCAGACGAGGTCTATCACCGCATTGTTTTCGATCAGGACGCAGCCCCATCTTTTCTGTCCATCGCACGCGAGGATGATGCTGTTGTTGTGGTAAACAGTTTTTCAAAAGCATGGGCTATGACCGGTTGGCGTATTGGTTGGGTTGTAACACCAAAACAACACGTATCTCAATGGGCCGGTCTCTCGGAATGTTTTAACACAGGCGCTACAAACTTTGTACAGGCTGGTGCCATCGCAGCACTTGTACAGGGTGAACCATTTATAAAACAACAGGTGCAGCAGTTTTCCAGGAGTCGTCTCAATGTGATTAAAGCCTTCAAAAAATGCCCAACAATTGAGTTATGTGCACCGGAAGGCGCTTTTTATGCTTTTCCACGCGTCAAAAATGCCACATCCAGCGAATCTTTGATAAGAGATATTTTGCACAGAAAAAAAGTTGGTCTGGCTCCTGGCAGCGCTTTTGGCCCATCGAGTGATGCCTATTTCAGGATATGTTTTGCCCGGTCCCCCGACAATTTACAGATCGCCCTCGACAGAATCGTCAGTTTTTTCAGGAACTAAAAGCTTGATATTCAGGCATCGAATATTTTCCCCGGGTTAAGCAGGTTTTTCGGATCAAGCGCTCTCTTGAGGGTTCGCATCAAATTCAATTCGTTTTCATTTCGCGACAAATCGAGAAATGCCTTTTTTTCCAGACCCACCCCGTGTTCTGCAGAAACGGATCCACCAATTTCACCCAATGGTTCGTATACAGACAATTCAACTTTCTGTTTGTCTTTCGCGCTACCAGAATCACCCAGAGACACAATTAAATGCAAATTTCCGTCGCCAAGGTGTCCAAAAGTAATACACTGAAAGTGTTCGTACAGAACAGCCAGACGACTATCTACAGCCTCAAGATAAGCTTCCATTTTCGAAAGTGGCATACTGACATCAAAGGTAAACGTAGTTCCAAGATTACGTGACTGACCCACATCATCCCGCATTGCCCACAAGTCATCTGTTTGCTGCTGGCTTTGTGCTATAACCGCATCAACAATTAGGCCCTTCTCGTAGCAGGCTGCAAGCGCTTGTTCAACTCGATCATGATCTCCACTGGAATCTCCTCCCATAGCCTCTACCAACACATAATAAGGATAGTCCTGGGACAGCGGAGGAACATTTTTAGCAGGAGCGGTAGTTACCAAACGGTAAAAACTCTGCCACATCACCTCAAACGCACTCATGGTTCCGCCAAGACCAGACTCTATGGTCTTCAAGAACTCCAGCAGCTTGGGAAAGCTGTCTATAGCTACAAACATCGTTTCCTGACTACTGGGTTGTTCCTGCAACTTCAGGACTGCGCGAGTGACCACTCCCAGGCTACCTTCACTACCGATAAACATGTGCTTTAAATCGTATCCGGCATTATTTTTCATCATCTCGTTCATAGACGAAACTACGGTACCATCCGACAATACCGCTTCTAGTCCCAATACAAGGTTACGGGTCATACCATAACGAATCACCCGGTTTCCCCCAGCGTTGGTAGAAATATTGCCTCCGATGGTACAGCTGCCCCGCGCTCCCAGATCAAGGGGAAATAGCATTTTTTCGTTTTCTGCTGCTTCCTGAATAGATTGTAAAACCACGCCTGACTGTACAACCATGGTGCGATCTATCGTGTTAATTGCCTCAATCTTATTCATCAACTCTAGCGAAATAACCACGTCATCTGGGCCGGTAGTTGCACTTCCTGCAAGTCCTGTAAGCCCTCCGTGGGCGATAACTACCTGTTCATGTTCATAACAAATACGTAGCGCGGTGCTTACATCTTCGGTACTTCGGGCCCGTACAATCGCCTTGGCCTGAATGTAATCTTTACGCCAGAATCCTGCCTTACGAGATTTAACTTCTTCGTCGCGTAGCACTGATTTTTCACCCAGTGCTTCAACCAAAGCCTGTACCACATCATCCATATCAATAAACTCCTGATCGTCAACTGACTAATGCCAAGAGCATACACCACTCGCGATTAAGTATCGTATACTCCTACAATTGCTCAATTGTCCTCTGGGAGAGTATCAGAATATGAAAATATCCATTACCTATTGTGCTCAATGAAACTATAAGCCCCAGGCGGCCAGTCTGGCTGCCAGCATAAATGCTGCCCTGAATGCAGACGTACACCTGCGTAAAGGTAGTAAAGGGATATTTGATGTCGTGGTTGACGGAGAGTTATGCTATTCAAAGTACCAAACAGGCTGTTTTCCAGAAGAACAGATGTTGATCGGTCTAATACAATCACTTAAAACCAATCACTTAAAGCCAAAGACGCATGACTAGAATTTCAGAGAAGGCTGCGGAAAAGTCCCGCTTCAGACGCCGAATAATATATATGATATTGGGCAGTGTTGTTCTGATCGCTGGAGCTACCGTACTGACGGATCCCGAAAGGTACAGCCTGTACCGGGGAAATCTCAACATTGTCACAGTTCCTGACGGTGCTGAACTACGTCTTGATGGCGTCATAGTGGGCCAGTCACCTTTACAACTTGATTCGCTTCCTGCAGGGGAAAAAATCCTCAATCTCACACACCCATACCATGGGAATGAATTGCGTAATGTAACTATAGATAGTGGAGAAACTACAAACGTAGAGGTCTTGTTTCAGCACCAGCTGGGTTCTCTGAATATTTTTACCAACCCCACAGGCGCGTTGGTTGTGTTGGACGGGAAAACGCTCGAAGGCAGGACACCTATAGAAATCTCTCAGATTGCAACCGGCAATCATAGTTTAGAGGTAAGCCTGGAAAGTTATGGTGCATATCATTCAACAGTAGAGGTGTTTCCAGATCTTCTTGCCGAACCTGTTATCGAATTACAGGGCATACCCTGGGGTATGCTTACCATCAGGACCAGTCCAAAAAATGCAGCGGTCAGCTTTATAGAACAGAATATTTCATACAAACCTGGTATGGGCTTGCCGACAGGTGAATACTTGATTGGGGTCTCCAGGCCAAACTATTTGACCGCTACTAAACGCATTAAGGTCACTCCAGGAGTTAATACCACAAAGATAAAACTGGAATTGCGAATGGTGCCCCTGCAGGTAAGCACTATCCCGGCGAATGCAGAAATCACCCTAAAATATAATAAGGACGGCATATCACGTGTTCGCCCATATGGAGAACGCATCACTGCACCCATGGGTCCTATCACGCTAGTTGTACGCGCGCCGGGGTATCGTACACGAAGAGAGCAAGTACAATTAGGTTCTCAAGGGTTGAAAACCAGTATCAAGCTTGAAAAATTCGACTTCACTCCCGGCAGAAAATTTAAGGACACCCTGCTTCAGGGCGGTGTCGCTCCACTTGTCACCGTTATTGGGCCTGGTGCATTTCAAATGGGAGACCTAAGCGGCGTAGGCGCTATGGACGAACAACCAGTACATGAAGTTGTATTAACCCAACCATTTGCCGTTGGAGTTTATGAGGTGACGGTTGCCGAATATATGCTATTTATCCAGGCAACAAAAGGAGCGTATAAACCTGGCAGGGTGTCATTCGACAACCATCCAGCAGTAAATATCTCTATTGAAGATGCGCTTGCTTATCTTGCCTGGTTATCAAAACAGAGTTCCTATCACTACAGACTGCCAACAGAAGCAGAATGGGAGTTCTTTGCACGAGCCGGCGTAGAGTCTGCGTTTCCCGACGGCAGTCTCCCCGATAACTTATGTCAATTCGCAAATATCGCAGACCAGGCTACAAAAAAACGATTCAGTGGCTGGGATGTAGCAGACTGTGATGATGGACATCAGATTACCGCTCCAGTTGGTACGTTCAAACCCAACCTGTTTGGCCTGTATGACACTCTGGGCAACGTTAGTGAATGGGTTGCCGACTGTTGGTTCTACAACTATAAAAATGCACACCAGGATGGCAGTGCCAGAACAGCGGACGAGAAATGTAGCCGGGTCGTACGAGGTGGCTCGTGGGATTCAAATGCTTCAGCTACGCGGTTGTCTTACAGGGAATCTGCAAACCGACGCAATGACGACCGTGGGCTTCGGGTAGTGCGAGAGCTATAGAGAAACCAGTTTAATATTATCGTTAGGGTTTTTATCTACCATTTTATTATAGGGGTCAATTCCAACCTTCACCGGCTTTTCGGAAACCTCAAATTCCAGATGCAGATCACCACCAACAATGATACGGCGTTCAATGTAAATGGGCTCCGGCAAATCAAAGTCTCCGAGATCTTTTCCCGCTTCAGGAAAAATTGCTATATCCAGCTCCATTGCCATGTCTACTTCCGTCTCCTGCCCCTGCCCGTCTGCTTCATACTGCGCGGCACTAAGATCCATAGAGACCTTCCAGCTACCATTTTCCATTTGTTCTGCGCCCGCTTCACTAACGCGCAAGTCAAAAATGGTTATTCGTTCAAACAGATCGGTAATCATCTGCTGGTAATCCGCGCCAGCTACGGCACGAAACTCCTTTATCAGATCGGTACTACTGGGAAACGGAGCACCCTTGAACGCATATTTAGCAATGAAAGAACGTAAGGCCCGATTAACTGCGTCTTCACCAATCGCGTCTTTCAAGGCATACATTACCAGACTGCCCTTGCGATAGTGTATATAACCCTGACCTTCTACCAGATTCAAAGGTAGTTCTTCTATCTGCTCACCGCCTCTGTTGCGCAAATAGCTGTCGAGTTCGTATTTCAGAAACCGGCGCATTTTTTCAGCGCCATATTCTCGCTCCATCACCATAAGGGCAGAGTACTGGGCCAGGGTTTCAACAATAACCGTAGCACCTTGCATATTTGCACCTATCACCTGATGCGCCCACCATTGATGTGCCAATTCATGCGCCGTTACGTAAAACACATAATCTATGTTCTTGTCGTCGCTCAAATCGGCAATAAATCCAATGGCTTCTGAATAAGGAATAGTATTGGGAAACGATTGGGCAAAAGAAGCGTATGCGGGAAACTCCAAAATTCTAAACTGACGATATTGATAAGGGCTAAATTCTTCCGTAAAATAGTCTAGCCCTCTCTGGCTGGCATATATCATTCGAGCCACATTGTATTCGTGACCAGGATGATAATAGACCTCGATATCTACCTCATCTCGCCAGGTATCTCTGCGAACGTCATATCGAGCAGACAGGAAGGAAACAAAGGGCCAAATCTCTGCATCCATCTCATATTCAAAATAGCGACGATCTCCATCTATCCACTCACGCTGCAGGTACCCTGGAGATATAGCAATCTGATCAATACTGGTACTAACTGTTGTGCGATATTTCACCCGTGAACCTACTAACATCTGGCTCTTGGAAAATGCCCTGGCATCACCAAGTTTAGCTGCGCGTTGTACCGGGTCTAATTCATACTCCCTGCGCGTATTGTTATCTGCAAGCTCATACCCTTTGTCATAACCTGGCGTAGGCATTATCTGGGAATTATTTACAAACGTTCCATTATGCAGCACCTGCGTATTGGACCCACTGTTTCTAAATCCCGGATTAGCCATTGTCAAATCATAAGCAACGCTCATTGTCTCGCCTGGTTGCAAAGGTGTATTGAGTTGAAAACGGTAATATCCATATTTTCTACTTTGCTCCAGAAGAACCGAATCCGGAACCATCAGCGTATTCACCTCCAGCTCCCGGTTTAGCGAAAAATGTAGCCTGTCCAACGAAGAGTCCGACTGATTTTTCATGGTAAACCGCCCACGGCTTTCCAGTCGGCGTTCTTCCGGATAAATATCTACATTCACATCTAGGTCGACTACCTCAGGGAAATCCATATTTTCGTACTGTTTAAAGCGCTTTTCGTAATCGGCCTGAAATGCTTCCTGTTCGTCCTCTGTTATGTATTCGTTCAATATGTTGGAATTGTAGAATATCCATACACCTATTCCAGACATGGCAACCAGAGTTACCAACAATCCTGCTACAACAGTTTTATTCATACGCAAGCTGGCTTGGGCTAACCTTGCACGGAAATTTTCCGCTTCTCCACGACGCATTAACAAGTGGCTGCCAATGACCAGTAAAACAGCAAACAATGACCAGTAGGTACCCACACTGAACAAGCGTGGTAGATAATGGCCCCAGCCATTCATGTCAGAATTGATTGCACGCGGTACTCCAAAGGAGTACAAATTGTGTTCAAAGCCGTAACTGTCCAGCGTGATCAACACGATAAAGAACAGTATGGTTAGCAACATACCCAAAAATTTATTGTCCACCAGAATCTGGATAAAGATGGCAACTACAGATATCAGGAACAGTTCCCAACCAAGGGATACAAACAAACCAAAAAGATACACCCCAATTTCGAAGTGGGTGTAACCGTTTATGGTTTGTAGAGCAATCGCAGTGAACATAAATATCAGCAACAACATCGAGATTACAAACCACAGGCCTGCTACCTTAGCCAATATCATCATTGCGTTGGGATAAGGCGTTGCATCCATGATTTCGGATACTTTGTTCTGGCGTTCTCGCTGCACCAGCTCACCGGAATAGTAGACCACAATAATCATGATTATAAACAGGAAACTGCCTTCTACTACATTCAACATCATGCGGGTAACCGGAATCACCGGAGTGCCATACATTTGAGATAAAGCGCCGTAAAAACCGCCCAACACGTTCATTATTCCAAACAGCAGCAACACATAAAACGGGAAACTTTTTACTACTCCACGAACCTCGGACATTACCTGCACGCCAAACTGTCTGAAATACAAACGGGTATCGAACACCGGAACTATTTTTAATCTGCCACTCGCAGGTGGCACCACCGCCGAAGAAACCTTGCCATTACCAAATAATTTTCCAGCACCTTTTGCAGAAATCGAAAAACTGTAACGCCACGCACTTAATCCCAACAGCAGAAAAGAGACGCTCATCCAGATAACACGATTAATCGCTAGAGAGCCCTGAATTTCAGGTACCAGGGTGTTCTTGTCAAACACTGTCCAATAGCGCGTAATTTCACCAAACGGGATCATTCCGAAAGGATCCAGAAGCGCTGTTGTAGTTACAGTTTCGGGGTTGGTATTTACAGATACAACAACATTTGCCACCAGCAAGGCAAAGATGGCTACATAGGATGCCATTATGGATCGCGTCAGAGCCGCTACAGAAAAGAATATACAACTGGTAATGAATATATTGGGGAGCATTATATAAACAATGGAAAATCCATAGGAGGCCCAATTGGTAGGTCCTAACCGTTCCGGGTCCAGCCATGGCATAAAAGTCGCGATTAGAGTACCCAAGACACATAAACAACCAACCAGAAATGCAAACAGAAACCCACCCGCAAACCGACCAAACAGATGCGACAATCTTGGCACACCGGTGCTAACAAACATTTCCATGGTTTTGGTTTCATAATCACGCGTAATGGGAGCTGCAACGAAGGCCACTCCAGCAAACATGACTAAAATGCTAAAAACATAATGACTTAAAAGAAGGGCGTATGAGGCATTCAAATTCAGATTGTTGCCTACACCTCCTATCGACAGGTTCTCACTAGCCATAGCCAGAAAAGCAAGCAGGAAAAATGTGGCTGCTACCGTCCAGAACAAATTGTGTCTTAGCTGGTAGCGACACTCAAAGAGAAATACTTCAGCAAACATGAGTGATACCTAGTCCCATTCTACCCGTACACCGTGTTGCTCTAGCGTTGCGAAATATACATCCTCAAGCGTTGGTCGCGTTGCAATCAAACCTGCATCAGGGCTGCTCTCTGCAACTACTCGAATCTCTGTTCTGCCTGCTACCATTCGAGTAGAAACTACTGGTAAAATTTTCTTTATGGCCGCTACTTCACTCCAGGCTACGGTCTTTTTCCATAATCGTCCCTCTAGGCGTTGAATTAATTCCTGGGGTTTACCTTCAACCAGGATCCGGCCTTCTCCCATTATTGCCATACGGGGACAGAGATCTGAAACATCTTCCACTATGTGGGTTGAAAGAATAACCACCACGTCTTGGCCAATCTGTACTAACAAATTATGAAAGCGGCGACGTTCAGCTGGATCCAGACCTGCGGTTGGTTCGTCTACTACTATCAGGCGGGGATCACCAATTAGCGCCTGGGCGATACCAAACCGTTGCCGCATTCCGCCCGAAAAAGTATCTATATTGTTCTTTCTTACGTCCCATAAATTAGTTTGTATCAGAAGTTTCTCAACCAATTCGCGACGCTCGCCTTTAACACCGATGCCTTTTAAAACCGCCAGGTGATTTAACATTACGAGAGGAGACGTACGCGGGTAGGTTCCAAACTCCTGTGGCAGATAGCCCAAAGTTCGTCTCAGAGTTTCCTTGTTTTCCAATACGTTCAGGTCATCCAGATAGATACTACCTTCGTCCGGATCCTGCAGGGTGGCAATGGTACGCATGAGGCTCGACTTACCAGCGCCATTTGGACCCAGCAAACCAAACATGCCGCGGGGAATTTCCAGATCAATTTGATGCAGCGCCACCACACCATTAGGATAAGTTTTGCTCAATCCCTGAATCCGCAGACCGTTTTCTTTCATACTTTAGCCACTAATACGATTTACTGTTTTTACCACTCTCCAGAAAGAGAATGCAATTCTCAAGCCAATATTTATTTTCATTAAAATCAATAGCTTAGCTAAACCAACACAAACCAGTTGGCCAACCAGACCAAATATTGACTATTGAGAAACCGTTATGCTGATTTTCTTCGACAATACGGGAGTGTCATGTGGAATATGCAAGTAATCACCAAGCAATAACTGTAGCGTGTGCTTACCAGGAGGCAGTGTGAGTTCGGTTTCAGTTTGTCCATTGCCAAAATGAATAACATTCTTGTTCGCTGGTAAAGGCGAATTAAAATCCGGTGCGGCTTTACTATCCACTAGTAAGTGATGGTGTCCCGTACCCGGTATATTATTCCCTGCAGGGGCAACCCCCATCCCCCTTAAACCAAACTGGACGGTAAATGTTGCAGAAACTGACGCGCCGTTTACAGGGCTGATAATACTGACCTGTGCATCGGATGATGCGTGCGAGCGTGCCAGCTCAGCATTTGAAGGGTAAGCACCATAAATCAGAGTGCCTATAATAAAAACTACAACGATTCTACGCATACAATCTCCTTTGCCCTGACCTGCTACTGGTCCAGGCGGTAAACCCGGTTTGCTGTGTCGTGAAACAGAGCATTTTTATCAGATTCAGAAAAATCTGCTACTAGTTTCTTAAACGAATTCCACAAAATTTTATAGGAACAACTTATCCGGTCCATAGGAAAGTTGCTTTCAAACATACAGCGCTGCGGACCAAAACAGTCAATCATGTGCAAATAGTAATCCCGGGTCAGCTCTGCAAGCGTATCGGATGATGGCGGTAACTTGCCTTTATGCAGGTCAAACCCGTTTACCGGCATTACTAGCCCACCCAGTTTGACTACCACATTCTCATTTTTTGACAGTTCTGCAACGTCCAGCTTCCATTGTGCAAGTATTTCGGAGCGCTCTTTTTTGTATGGACCAATTCCAACAGGCCCACCAAAATGGTCAATTACAATGCAGGTTTCCGGAAAAGCTTGTGCCAGGTCGGTTAGTTCAGGTATTTGAGGGTGATAAAGCCAGGCATCAAAACTCAATCCCCGAGCTCCCAGTTCAGCAAAACCCTGCCTAAAATCTCTATCTGATAACAAATACCTGGGCGGGTGAGTGTGCGATTCTCGTATCTCGGTACTAGCATCCCACGCCGTCACATGGCGTATACCCTTGAAACGGTTTGTCACGGCTAAATGCGCGTCAAGGGTATCTCCTACAGCAGTCCCTTTTGTTAAATCTACAAAACCAACGGTTCCAAGAGCCACTCTGGTTAGCAAGTTGCTCTCGATATTTACATAGATTTCAGAATCGCACATCGCCGCAACACCCAATACAAACTCTGTTTCTCCTATCGGTCGCAGCGCTTCCGGCCCCTGCGTTCGATACATGGAGCCGCATTCGGCATATACAGTTGACACCACCTTGTGACCACTAGAGATGTCGGCCAACAAATCCTCAAGCATATATTTCACGGGAGGATCAACATTAGGATAATGAAACAGGTGGTGATGAGCGTCGCAAATCTTGCGCTCCGGATCAAATATGTCTTCTTTCACCTGGTCCAGCCAATCATCAGAACCCATACCAAACACCTAACGGAAAAAGCGGTACAATAACTCTACCCTATGTACCAAGTAATTCCAGACCGAGACAAGCATCAATATTCGTTTTGACCTAAAAGTTCCAAACTGGCGAAGTTACATTCCCATACTGGATGTGCTGCGTTTCTACAGGAAAGATGATTTTAGTCATGACCTGACCGCAGGACTCGTTGTCGGTTTTATTACGATACCCCAGGCCATAGCCTACGCTTTCCTGGCCGGTCTCCCACCCCAGGCCGGATTGTATGCCTGCCTTGTTCCCATGTTGCTTTATGCTATTTTTGGCTCTTCTCGTCAGCTGGTGGTTGGTCCCGTAGCTGTCGCTGCACTCATGGTGGCAGCAACTGTATCGGAACATGCCCGCCCGTTTTCAGACGATTATCTGGGCATCACTGCAATTTTATGTCTTCAGTCCGGTATATTTCTGTGGCTTTTACGTCTAACAAAAATGGGGGGAGTAGTTAACCTTCTTAGCCACCCCGTTATCTCCGGCTTCGTAAACGCCGCAGCCTTGCTCATTATTGTAAGTCAACTCACCGCATTTACCGGCTTATCCCATTTGGTCTCCGAGAACCCATTTATGGATTTAAAGTCGGTGTATTTACAACGCCTCGACTGGAACTTCGTCGCACTTGGTCTGGGTCTGTTTTCGCTGGTCTTTTTGTGGCTATTTAGCAACTATGCCCAGGTCCTTTTGCGCTGGATTAAACCAGATGTCAGCGCAAACCACCCATTAACTAAACTGGGGCCCCTTGCTGTGGCCGTACTGGCCACCCTGAGCGTAATCGTTTTTGGTCTCGATTCCAGATGGGAGCTTGCAACTGTCGGATTTGTGCCCAGCGGATTACCAAATATTGTCATCCCTCCGCTTGATCTTAGCCTGTGGCTTTCACTGGCAGCCCCATCAGCCACGATAGCACTGGTTTCTTACGTGGAGAGCTACTCTATCGGTACCACGCTGGCCACCCGCGAAAAAACCAGACTTAATCCACATCAGGAATTGATCGCATTGGGCGCCGCAAACATAAGTGCTGCCTTCACAGGTGGCTACCCGGTCGCCGGCAGCTTTTCTCGTTCAAGTGTAAATTATTCAGCAGGCGGCAAAACACCCGTTAGCTCATTGATCTGCGGGGTCGTTATTGTTATAGCGTTACTCTGGTTAACTCCCCTGTTTACGTATCTCCCACATGCAGCATTGGCAGCCATTATAATTGTGTCGGTATTGGGCTTGGTGGATATCTCCAGCCTGCGCAAACAGTTAAAATTCTACCGCCACGACGCCTATGTTCATGTTGTGACTTTTCTCGGCGTTGTATTTGTTAGTGTAGAGTCGGGATTATTGTTAGGTGTATTACTGTCCATCGGATTTTTTGTCCGCAGGTCCAGCCGACCACATATCGCGATTGTTGGTAGAATCGGTTCCAGTCATCACTTTCGCAGCACCAAGCGCCATAAGGTGGAAACCTTTGACCCAATTGCAGCTATCCGCATCGACGAAAATTTGTACTTCGCTAATGCAAACCAGATCGAAAACCGGCTCGCCAAAATTGTTTCACAGAAAACCGGTCTTAAACATCTGCTGATGGTGTTTAGCTCGATCAGCTTTATCGATACCACGGGGCTGGAGATGCTTATGCGTGTTAGCCAAAGTCTTGAATCCCGAAATATTAAGCTCCACCTCTCTGAAGTGAAAGGTCCGGTAATGGATCAGCTGGAAAATTCAGAATTTCTTAGCGCATTAACCGGAAACCTCTATTTCAGTACAGATCAGGCTATGCGCGAACTACAAAAGGAAATAGATCCCTATCGAGTCAAACAACAGGAAATTAATCTGGAATTTCATAAAGAAAGCTCATAGCGTTTTAATTTACGTTTCTGCCTTCGCCCCCCCAATAGGGTTTCCGCAACTCGGTTTTCAGTATTTTTCCTGCGCCGGACAATGGTAATGCTTTGCTTTGAAAACTTACCGAACGCGGACATTTAAAACCAGCAATAAGCGCCTTACAATGGGCAATCATCGTCGCCTCATCAAGCGTCTGATTTGGGTGCAACACCACCACTGCGTGCACCTGTTCTCCCCATTTTTCGTGGGGTATACCAATCACTGCACATTGATTTACTGCTTCATGCTGATAGATGGCATTCTCCACTTCTGCCGAATACACATTCTCGCCCCCCGAAATGATCATGTCCTTCACCCGGTCAACGATAAACAGAAAACCGTCTTCGTCCAGATACCCACCATCGCCGGTATGCATCCAGCCATCAACAATTGTAGACGCAGTTTGTTCCGGCAAATTCCGGTAACCCAGCATGACGTTGGAGCCCCGCATGCAAATTTCGCCGATAGTTCCCGTTGGCAAAATATTGTTCTGCTCATCCATTATAACCAGATCAACACCTGGTGCTGCCTGACCTGCAGATTTCGTTTTCCCTGCTAAGGGACCTTCAAAAACATGACGTTCCGATGGTAATACAGTAACTAGTGGGGCCGCTTCAGTTTGGCCATATGCCTGGAAGAGTTTAGTCGTAGGAAGTACTTTCAGAGCCTTTTTAATAACCGACTCGGGCATGGGTGATGCCCCGTACATTATGCTACGCAGAGAGCTCAGATCGTAGTTTTTTACTTCGGAATGGTTCACCAACATATTTACCATGGTGGGCACAAGCAACAACCTTTCAATTTTGTAGTCTTGCATACCTTGCATGGTTGATACCGGATCAAATGCGGGTAAAAAGAAGTTACTGCCACCTATTGTTGCCGAGGTCATACAAATGAAAGCATCGGCGATATGGAACATAGGGGCCACATGCAAAACACGATCTCCGCGGCGACAATCCAGTATTGGTACACCCTGCATTGCATTGAAGACCAGGTTCGTGTGGCTTAGCATGACCCCCTTTGAGCGCCCTGTAGTGCCTCCTGTATAGAACAACCCTGCTACATCGTCATTCTTTCTGCCAGCATCACTAAGCGGTTCAGCGCTCGTAAGATCTGAATATCCCAGATAGCCTTCAGGAACTACCCCGTCGTCTATAAATATAAACTGTTCTACGTGACTCAGATCAGCTTTAATTTCATCGACCAAAGCCACAAAGCTGGTATCAACAACAAGCACTTTCGCTTCAGAATCATTCAACCAGTACACCACCTCGGGACCGGCCAACCGTGTGTTTACCGGCTGAAAAACAGCACCAGCCCACGGAACCGCAAACATAAATTCAAAATACCGATCACTGTTTAACGCAAGTATGGCAACACAATCATCTGCTTTAACGCCCAGGGCTTGCAGTCCCCCGGCAAAACAGGCAATTTGACCCTCAAACTCGTTCCAGGTTTGTTTACGTTCGCCATCAATTGTTGCCAGCTCCCCCCCCATCGTCTGGGATGCACGGCGAATGAGCTGTGTCATTGAAAACATGGTTTTTTCTCCAGTCTGACTTGCTTATTGTAATAGTTATTTCAAAGGTCAGATAATGCGATAGCTCCTATGCAAATGGCAAGTGCGTGTATACTGCGCGTCAATACTCATAATTTTGGGGACAGGCAATGACAGAAAGCCTTAAAATAGACATTTGTAACTATATCGATTCAATTTCCGATACCCTTCTCAATGTTTCCCACTATATTCATGCCAATCCGGAACTTGCATTCGACGAACATAAATCCTGTGCTCGACTGTGCGAAACAATTGAGAGCTTCGACTTACCGGTACAAAATAATGTCTACGGCCTTGAAACCGCTTTCGAATCCAGATTCGGAAATCGCACCAACACCTCACTTGATCTGTTGGCTGAATATGATGCATTGCCAGGTATTGGTCATGCCTGTGGACACAATCTGATAGCAACCGCATCTCTGGGGGCCGCCCTGGCACTGAATAAGTTTAAATCTGCACACAATGGCAACATCAGGTTGCTTGGTACCCCGGCTGAAGAAAAAGGCGGCGGCAAAGAGCTCATGGCTAGAAATGGTGCCTTTGATAACACCGCTATCGCCATGATGATTCATCCCTCCGGTAGCAATCTACTGACCATGCCCAGTCTGTGCGTGGCCGAGGTTGAGGTCGTATATCATGGGCGATCTGCACATGCCTCCGCTATGCCACATACAGGTATAAATGCCCTGGATGGACTGCTAATAGCCTATCAGAGTATTTCAAATTTACGTCAGCACATCAAACCAACAGAACGGATACATGGAATTATAACCGACGGCGGGTTAGCACCCAATATAGTCCCAGACCTTGCCAAGGGTGTATTTTACGTACGTGCAAGAAACGAAGAAGATTTATTGCTGCTAAAACCCCGGGTACAGGGATGTTTCGAAGCTGGCGCTTCAGCCAGCGGCTCTACTGTTGAAGTTAATTGGGCCGGAGTGGACTACCTGGATCTAAACACCAACTGGCCGCTGGCCAGCAGGTTTCAGTTAAACGCTGAAACACTTGGAAGAGAATTTTACCCGCTGGACAAGCTTCCCAGTGGTTATGCCGGTAGTACAGACATGGGGAACGTAAGTTACCGAGTACCCTCCATCCATCCGATGTTAGCGTCGGCACCACGCGATGTCGTTATTCATCATCCAGATTTCGAAAAATGGGCCGGATCCGAAACCGGGGATCTTGCAGCACTGGACGGTGCCAAGTCACTGGCGATGACTGCCGTCGATTACCTGACGAGCCAAGCGCTTAGAAACGAGTGTGAAACTGCATTTAACATTTCCACGGGGCTGCAATAATTTGCCTGATGCTAAAGATACGTGGGTGTTCGGATATGGCTCGCTGATCTGGCGCCCCTCATTTAAATACATCGAAAAACGCCCTGCTCGTATTCAGGGCTGGACGCGCCGGTTTTGGCAAGGTTCCCACGATCACAGAGGGCTACCCAATGACCCCGGACGTGTCGTCACTCTGATCGAGGATTCCCACAGCCAGTGCGATGGAATGGCATACCTGTTAGCCGCTTCGACTCTCACAGAGGTATTTGAACACCTGGATTACAGAGAGAAAAATGGCTACGAACGCTTTGCTGTCCAACTTCTTTTTATCGATGCGCAAGGTACATCTGACAGTGGGGTTATGTATGTAGCGCCATTAAACAACCACGCTTATCTGGGGCCAGAAAGCATACAGAACATGGCCCTTCAAATTCAGCGGGCTGCTGGCCCGAGCGGCAGCAACAAGGACTATTTAACCGAACTGGCCAGCGCATTACGCCACATGCAAATTCACGACCAACACGTTTTTGAACTTGAAACTGCCGTACTGGCGCTAGGTGGGTAATTCACTCATAGAACTTATTATTTTACCAACCATACCGTAAGCTATCGACTCCTCAACACTCATCCAGTAGTCACGTTCTGTATCGGCAGCGACTTTTTCGATACTTTGGCCGGTTTGCTCAGCGATAATGGCATTAATACGCTCTCGTGTTTTGAGTATTTCTGATGCCTGAATTTCAATATCTGACGCATCACCACCTGCTCCACCTGAAGGCTGGTGGATTAAAAAACGCGTATTCGGCAATGCATAGCGGTTTTCTTTATCTGCTGCCAGATAAATATGAGTAGCAATACTACCTACCCAGCCAGTACCTACGATTCTAACGATTGGTTTAATAAAACGAATCATGTCAAAAATGGTATCACCAGACTCCACGTGCCCGCCGGGTGATCCAATGAAAATAGTAATTGGATCATCACTCTGAAAAGACAAAGTGAGCAATTTTTCAGCCGTTCTCTGCGCTATATCTTTGTTTATCTCTCCAAATATGGTCAGTGTGCGGTTTTTGAGCAGATCATTTTCCAGAAAATTAAAATTTTTGGCTGCGTCAGTCGCATCCCGCTCAGCGTCATTACCCGTATTCATTAAAATTTGTCTCCAGTTATCAAACTTTCTTCATGATACAGTATTTGCGATATGCAGGACTGCCCTTTTTAGGGAAGCTCTGGTTCGAGTTTTTGTGCAGGAGACAGGAATGCCATTACACCCCGAATTTGAAGCGATGCTTGAACAGTTAGCCGCAGCAGGAGGTCCTTCGTTTACCGAAATGACACCTGGGCAGGCACGTGAAGCATACCGTATGATGCAGCCCCTCGCAGAGCATATCTCGGTACAATCTGTACAGGACCGGGAACTCCTCGGCCCCAACAACTCTATTCCAGTACGCATTTATACCCCGGAGGGGGTTGGACCTTTCCCGGTGTTCATGAATTATCATGGCGGCGGTTGGGTGATTGGGGACCTGGATACAGCAGATGCCCAGTGTCGCCAGATATGTTCGCGAGTAACCTGCATCGTCGTATCCGTGGACTATCGCCTTGCACCAGAACATGTATTTCCGGCTGCACTGGATGATTGTTACACAGCAACCTGCTGGGTGGCTGAAAATGCCGACAGCATCAATGCGGATGCCAACCGGATTGCAGTAGGTGGAGACAGCGCAGGCGGAAACCTCGCCGCATCTGTAGCCATTAAGGCGCGGGACGAAAATGGTCCATCCATCATATTCCAGCTACTGGTATATCCAGTGACCGATGCTCGTTGCAACAGTGAAAGTTATAACACCAATGCAGAAGGATACCTTCTCACGCGCGAAACCATGCTTTGGTTTTGGGAACACTACGCTCCGACAGAATCCCAAAAGGCAGACCCTTATGCGTCGCCAGCCCTGGCATCCAGTTTTTCCAATCTTCCACCCGCCTTTGTGCTTACCGCCGAATATGATCCTCTGCGTGACGAAGGTGAGGCATACGCTGAGTTGTTAAAAAATGCCAGCGTCACCGTACAATGTAAACGTTACGCAGGGCTCATCCATGGTTTTTTTGCCCTTAGCCATGTCGTATCGGCGGGTGAACCCGGCATGCAGGATGCGTGCAGCGCGCTGAGTGAAAGCTTTAAAAACTAGGCAACACGGGAGATTGTGTTATGAATGAAGCAGCCCCCATCGATTTTAATGCAGCCATCGCCGCTCAGGAACCCTGGTTACAGGCCTGGGTATTGGTATTGGTTATATCAAACTTACTCGCGCTCCTGTTTGTTGTATCCAGGGAAGACTCAAGATTCAAATTTCACCCTGACGCTCTCGCCATTTTCCTTGGCTTTGTTGGGGCAGCCATTTTCATGACCTGGCTGTACGACCAGTTTGGCTACGTACGTTTACTCGGGCTTGCCCACCTTGTGTTCTGGTTACCGGTCTATATTTGGGTTTTGGGTCGGTACCGCAACAAAAGTTACAGTGGCTGGTTTCTTCGCTACGTCTCCCTCTATCTAGTGGTGGCTGGAATCTCACTGGTGGTGGATGGCATCGACGTAATTCGATATTTTCTGGCTTCGTCGTAGAGAGGAATTTCCCCCATGGCGTTAAAGGTAATCGGCGCTGGCTTTGGGCGCACTGGTACAAACTCACTCAAGGTTGCACTTGAACAACTGGGACTTAAGCCCTGCCACCACATGAAAGAAGTAGGTCCGAGCCTCAATCAAATTCGCTGGTTTGATGCCGCATCGAAAGGCGAACCAGTTGACTGGGATGCGGTGTTTGAAAATTTTGAAGCCGCAGTAGACTGGCCAGCCGCTGCGTATTATCTGGAGCTGGCAGAACACTTCCCCCAGGCTAAGGTTATCCTTAGCGTGCGCGACCCTGAAAGCTGGTACAAGAGTACCCGCGAGACTATCTATGCTGTGGGTAAAGCCATGCCGTACTGGTTGAAATGGCTTATCCCACCAGTTAAGCGACTCACGCAAATGGTTCAAAGAACCGTGTGGCAGGGCGTGTTTGCTGGAGACTTCGAGAACCGTGACAGTGCAATCCAATGCTTCAACTCACACATTAGGCGAGTAAAAGAAAGTATTCCTGCCGACAGATTGCTGGTACACGCCGCTAAAGAAGGCTGGGAACCCCTCTGTAATTTTCTAGGTAAACCCGTGCCTAAAACTCCATACCCCAGAGTTAACGAAGCCCGGGACCTCAAACTCGTGGTTCTAATTCTGAAATTACTGGCCTGGTTACCCGTACTTCTCGCAGCTGCTCTGGCCTACTATCTGTTCTTGTAACCACTTGCTTGTACTGCTTCAAACGACACTACCACAGCAGAAAAGTACAATTGAGCTGGATCATTCTTTACGTATTTATTGTTTTTTTCGGATGGGATTTTTCCTGGTAGGGGTTTTTTTAAACGAAATCGTAAGGTCCGAATACATATCGGCAAGTTGAGCATCAGGCCAGTTCATTTTCGTTCGAAGCGATTTTGCCAAGGGTAGATATCCATGTTTTTGATAGAGCTTGATTGCACCAGCATTCGTGAAGGTAGTTTCCAATGAAACAGCGCTATAGCCCAATGCCAACGTGGTGGATTCTATGCAGTCGAAAAGTTGCCCTGCAAGCCCCATTCGGCGGAACGATATACCAACAAACAGATCATGAATATTCAAGGTTTTTGACAAACTCCACGATGCCAGGGAGATTTGACAAATTGCGATTCCAGTACCCAGATCGTGTTGCAATGTCAGAAAAACCAATGTGCCCAATCTTGCATCGCGCAAGAACCTGCCCAGCATATCAATGTTGAATTCGAGAAGTGGATTTGGTTCTTCGCCATATCGGTTCAGGTCTTCGCGTCGCAATTTCTTGAACAAATCAATGATAATCGACAAATCCGCGACGTCATCCGAAACGGCCCCTCTTTCGTTCATGGTACGAGCTTTTTCAGTCAACTCAAGAATTGAACTTGTGCAAGTTAGCAAGACCACGTTTACAAAGCGCTCATATCACTAAGTGGTCGGTAGTTGTATGCTGCTGATCTGTATTGGAATGTAATCGAACTGCGAATGGAAACCTATTCAGCAAGAAAATATCAAGAGACTGATGATCCTGGTCTACTGGCGCTGTTAACGGAACATATGCGACATGATGATACCTGGCCCTCAAAAGGGGTACGAGAGAACGGGAATTTACTTGCATGGTTAAGGGAAAACACCACACTCGGTCGTTGGGTAGGTTTGGACAATCTCAGCACGGTTCTGGCATACGTTGGAATAAAAGAGGTACCCGCAGGACGTAATGCGGAAATATGGACTGATGATCTGGAATGCGAAATTTCAGATATCGCAGAGATAGGAAAACTGGTCGTGCACCCGAATTATCGGCGAAAAGGCATATCGGCCATGGTGACCCGATATTGTGTCCGACAAACAGTGGAGATGGGCTTAATCCCGGTCGCGAGCGCTTATGCTTCTGGGAAAGCATCCATTGAAATGATGACTACTATAGGTTGGAAAATTGCCGGATATGGGTTTGGTATAGAATCTAACTGCAAAATAGTCCTATTGACTCCTCCCCAACAACTTATTGAAGCTGCCTACACCAACAGGTAACAGTTAGCACCTCTCGCGATTGCTGGCCCAGTTATCTGTTGGTCTATCAGTTTAAGGGTCCAGCCTGGCGCTCGCCTGCCCCTTTACCACAACGGCACCATCCTGATTGGTGGTCACGACCTCCAGGTCCGCAATTTTTTGATCACCTTCTTCCCGTATCGCCACTATTGTTGCTATTGCGTTTAATGTGTCGCCGGGCCATACCTGGTTGGTAAATCGCACCCCGTAATTGGTTAATCGCCCATCACCCACCACGTCCGTGAGCAATTTCCCCGTCATTCCCATGGTGAGCATTCCGTGAGCAAAGACCCCGGGATATCCGGCAATTTCCTTCGTATATTTTTCATCTGTATGCAGAGGATTATAATCACCTGAAGCCCCCGCATATTGAACGATCTGAGTGCGTTTCAGGTCTTCAACCAGACACTGGCTAAAGGTATCACCTACTTTTAGTTCACTTGCTTTTAAAGCCATATTCGTATTCTCCTACTGGTCTACTGGCCGTTCTGTTCGAACTCCGACACCACGTGCAGTTATCACCAGTTCGCCATCTTTATCCCGATACTCAACAATTGTTTCACTGAACATCAGCTTGCCAGAACGTTTACCTTGCTTCTCCCAGGTCTTACCGGGGACAACGGTCGGGTAGAGTACGTCACCCGCCACTGCCTGGCGATGATATTCATAGTGTTGTTCTGCGTGCAGCCCACCACCCGAACCTACACCCGACTCGCCAGAGCGATTTTCGTCTTTTTTCAGCCCCGTTGCTTCCTTGCCTGAACCGAACCAGGGTTTTCCAGGCTGGGGACGCAAGAAATAATTTGGGTCAAATTGAGCACTGGCCTGAACAAAGGTAGGCGGTGCAACCACTGCGCCAACTTCAGTGGATGCAGCATACTCATCATCATGATAAATACGATTATCATCACCCACCGAGCGTGCAAACATCATAATATGACCCGCTTCTATCGGAAATTTCTTAGCTGTCATCTACTCTCTCCCAGGTACGGTCTGTACCACTACTAACTTTCAAAGTTTATCCCCTACTTACCCTGCCAGCGGGGTTTACGTTTTTCTAGAAATGCTGCAATACCTTCCTTTTTGTCAGCGGTTTGCACCAGCGCTCCCTGAGCATATTTTTCAAACATCAATGCAGATGCCAGACTGCCTTCCATTCCATAGTTCACCATAGCCTTCATTGTACGGGGCACCATAGGAGCAAAAGATGCAAGGTGCCGTGTCATATTTTTCAGCTCTTCCATTAATTTACCAGGTTTTACAACCCGCGTTACCAATCCTATCTGCAGGGCCCGCTCCGCGTCAATTGCATCGCCCATAAGCAGCATCTCCATACCCCAGCCGCGCCCAACTATTCTAGGCAGTCGCGCGCAAGCACCTCCACCAGGAATTATGCCGAGTTTACCTTCCGGCGTGGCAAAAGTTGCGGTTTCTGCAGCCAGGCGCAGATCACAGCCCAACGCCACCTCCAGCCCGCCACCAAAACAAATGCCGTTTATCGCTGCAATGGTTGGTTTGGGTGTTCGCTCCAGTTGTTCGGCCAAACCCTGAACAATGGGCTCCAGCGCCTTACGCAGATCCCTGTCTACTACTTCAGACAGATCAGATCCTGCGGCGAAAGCCCTGGGGCCGGCACCGGTTATACCAATAACGCATACCGCCTCATCAATACCGGCTGTTGCCACCGCATGCTGCAGTTCATCCAGTGTTGCAAGAGATATGGCATTAAGCTTTGCAGGGCGGTTAATGGTGATTAACCCAAGCCCTTCATCCACCTCGTAAATAATATTGTCATATTGCATCAGGACTACCTTGGTGATCTATCGGTTTCCATTATTCAGATTTACCCAGTTTTCCCAAGCCTTTCAAAAGCTTATTTTTAAACCCTTTTTTAACGACATCAACCTGTTCATCAATATTTCCAATTTTTAGTTTTGCTTTCACCAAAGCACTTAAGACGCTTTTTGATATTGGTGCCAGTAATTGTTTAGCAACCTCTCCGGCGGTAACCCCGTTGCTTTTGCGACCCACATCCGTCAGGTGAATGTCAGGTATAGTAAGCGCGTTATCACCAAACAGAGTAGAACTAACCGAGACATCCGCATCCACAAAACCCAGCTTGTTAATTATCATTTTGAACTCTTCAGTATCCGAGGTGGGAGCCTGTGGACCCAGTGCTGCATCGACATTGTCCGCTAGTTTTTGAAAATTGGTATCGGAGGTACCTTTTACAATAGTATGCAAACTAGCCCCCGCAATGCTTACTTCATTTATAATAATCACATCACTACCCAGTGAGCCGGTATCCAGTAACACACTAATTTTGTCCAGTCGAATTGCATAATCACCCTCGAAGCCTTCCGGATTACCAATCTCCACATCGGATATCACACACAAACCTTCCGTTAGCGACAATTCAATTTTACCTACACTTACATCGGCGCCCAGGTAGTCCGGTCCGGTAGACTCGATAACTTCCTTGATAATCGATCCCGCATTTCCGATAAGCAACCAAGCTATGCCCACAACGAACAGCAGCAGCGTAAGACCAAAAATCGCCAATTTTTTCATTTCTCTTCTCTTTAAAGGATGCCACCAACAAGGTTGACAGAAAAAGCGGGGAACCGGAACAGGTGGGAGCAAAAAAGAGGTGCCTTTACCGGCAGGAAATTCCATAGCAGCTTACAAAATTTGACGGATAGAAGCAGTTTAACGCCATGGATGGCGCTAAAAAAAAGATCCGCCGATCTGGAGAGTGGATCAGCGGATCAGTTAGCCTTTTATGACAAAAAGCACAAGGCCTCAGGGGATAATGATTGCCTTATGGGCAGTGCCGCAAGGAGTCTTGGGAAGACCGCTTACCATTACATCTGCCGCACAATGAGTCTTGCAAAAAACTGTTTCAGGGTGATTTCCCACCAGGCATTTTTTGTGACACTTTGTTTCATGAAAATGAATCAAAGTGAACTAAAAAGGGAGACTTACCGCAACATCTGTTCCCCCGGAATCAGTGTCGTTTATCGCAATACTCCACGCATGTGCCTGACAGAGTTGTTGTACAATGGCCAGACCCAGACCACTTCCCCCGGTTTTGTGACTTCTGGATGAATCCAGACGGAAGAATGGCTGAAACACCTTGTCTCTGTACTCCAGCGGAATACCTTTTCCAGAGTCTTGAACATGTATTTCAAGACAACCATCTTGCCGCTTCACAGCTACTACAACCGGTTCTCCGCCATGCTGTAAGGCATTGGTCAGCAAGTTTTGCATTACCCTTCGAAAAGCCCCTACAGCCAGTTCCAGTTCAATCTCACCGCTAAACGACCAGGAAACCGATACCTGTTCGGTTGTCGAGAGCACCAGCTCTTCAAAGAAGGGCCTAAAATTCACCCTAACCGATTGCTCATTGGTGCCTCTGGCAAATCTCAGTGCGTCACCAATCAGTTCATCCATAACAACCAGGTTGCGATCAAACCGGTCTATCCATTCCTTGTCCACTTCATCCGGTAACAATTCTGTTGCGATGCGCATACGTGCAAGCGGAGTACGTAAATCATGTGATATGCCTGCAAGCAGAGTGGTTCTGTTGGCTAACAATTCAGATATTTCACGCGCCATAGTGTTAAAACTTTTAGCTAGTGTAATTAATTCTTCCGGCCCATTTTCAGGTAACGGAATAAAATCCACCCCTCCGCGAAATCGTGTAGCTGCCTTTGCTGTTTCTACCAGGGGCCGTGTTATTCTTTGTACGATAAACAGCGAGGCTGCAAAAACAATTGCTGCCCCCATAAGTGCTATAACCAAGGCTACATACACAGGTTGAATGGCCCGCCTTGAGTCTGAAAACCCAATTTGCATGACATACCCACCCATGGGTATATTGGCCCAGATAAGCTCGTCTGCCTGCATCAATTTCATCGACACACCCAACCTTTGTTCCAGTTGAAAAGTCAGTAAATCCAGATACAGAATATCTTCTTCCAGGGTTGGCAGGTCGAGCACTTCAGAGCTAATTATCAGGTCATGGTTTTCAGCAAGTTCTAGTTCAAAGTAGCTTCTGGCCGCCGGAGGCAACTCAACCCAGGTCTGCGCGGACAGTACCAACAAAGCCGCTTCGTCTGCCGCAGACCGTTTCGCAATGGGATCAATAACAAAAGTATTTAAAGCCAATATTGAAGTAATGGCTATTGCAATAGCGCTCAGCGCCATTACAAGGTTGGTTCTAACCAGCAAAGATCCAGTTCTGGCCATCAGCGCGTCTTAAATTTTCCAGGCTTACTACTAAACATTCCCCAGGTCGGGACAAAACATATAGCCCTTTCCCCAAATGGTTTTAATGTAAACGGGTTCAGTTGGATCAGGTTCAATTTTGCCACGCAGACGCGTAATTCGAACATCAATGCTACGATCGAAAGGTGAGCGTTCTGCTCCAGTAAGCAAATCAAGAATATGGTCCCTGTCCAATACTCTGTTCGGATTCTTTACCAGGATACACAGAAGATCAAACTCTCCTGAAGTAAGCGAGACCATATCTGCATTTTTTGTCAGTCGGTGCGCATTCAGGTCCAGTTCAAAATCACCAAATCTCAGAAGTTTACCTGTATTGGGCACATCATCTGACTCTTCCTTGGTAGAACGTCTTAATACTGCTCGAATTCGAGCCAGTAACTCTCTGGGGTTGAACGGTTTGCTGATGTAGTCGTCAGCACCCACCTCCAGACCTACAATACGGTCGATATCCTCGCCCTGAGCACTTACCATAATGATGGGTAGATCCTTATCTGCTTTTATACGCGCCGCAATGGACAAGCCACCCTCCCCCGGCAACATTAAGTCCAGAATAATGAGGTCTATTGATAACTCACCCACAAGAATTGCATCCATCGCAACACCATCTTCAGCGGTAACAACGGCAAAACCCTGCTTTTCGAGATATTCCTGCATAAGTTCACGAATCTCAACATCATCGTCAACTACGAGCAATCTGGCTCGTCCTTCATTCAAGAGGTTTGCACATAGGAATTATTCACACGAACTATACACTTGGACATCAAGTATTATTCGCTTTTTGCTTCGGGTTTTGAGTGCGATACGCGCTGTTCAAACCCCACACCAAAACCCTGCTCACGCGAGTTATGGCCAGCCTTTTGTATCGCCGGATGCTCGTTATTCGACCGCACATCAGGCGGATGTCTTACCTCAACCGTCTTACTGGCAATTTCTTCAGGGGAAAGCGGACGATATCGTACTACATGCTGCTCAGTCTCTATGCGAACCACGCTACCGTCAGGTTTGCGTACCAGACGACCGTAACGACTTCTGGTATGAATTCTAACCACCGTTGGCTTGCCTGAAACCCGCATCCTGCCCTTTATCTCTGTAAGCAGGGCGCGCCTGGAAACAGAGTCCATAGAATCGAGATTGCTAACTAATTCTGTGAGTTCAGTGTCAGTTTTATCCGCATAGGGCCGCTCTGCAAAAACATGTGTTTCTGCAAACAGGGCAAGGCCAACTAGTATAATTCGTGCGAGCATATTTCGGCTTTCAAATCCGACAGCCCGTTGGCTGCGGCTTCATCCTCTAGTAATCAAAGGTTCTCATCACTCTGACTGATGATCAATTTGCGGGGCTATTCTGCAACAATAGCGTTTCAGCCGCATTTCGCAGGCAGCCTATTTCGTAACAAGATGTTACGGACCCGCTTTCGAAATCACGTCACAAGCAGGTCCGCAAAATGCCCTAGACGGCTTCGAACAGTCCCGCAGCACCCTGACCACCGCCAATACACATGCTGACAATGCCGAATTTCTTACCGCGACGACGCAATTCTCTTAATACCAGGCCGGTCATCCTGGAGCCGGTCATTCCAAAAGGATGCCCAATACTGATACTACCACCCAATACATTATAGAGGTCGTTGTCTATATTTAGTTCATCACGGCTATACAGACACTGGGACGCGAAGGCTTCGTTAAGATCAATCAAATCAATATCGTTCAGCGTTAATCCAGCATTTTTCAGCAATCGGGGGATGGCAAAAACCGGCCCAATGCCCATTTCGTCAGGCTCACAACCGGCAACCGTGAAACCCCTGAAAATGCCCATCGGTTCAAGACCCAGCTGTTCTGCACGCTCAGCACTCATTAACAGTGTCATGGACGCTCCATCGGAGAGCTGCGAAGAATTTCCCGCTGTTACTGAGCCGTTTTCATCAAAAACGGGCTTTAAATTGGCCAATCCCTCTATTGTTGTATTCGGACGATTACACTCATCCTTGTCCACAACTACGTCCTTAAAGCTTTCCTCGCCGGTTTCTTTATCAACCACCTTCATCGTGGCGTTCATGGGCAATATTTCTTCGCTTATGGAACCCGCATCAACGGCTGCAGCGTAACGCTGCTGACTCTGCACCGAATACTCATCCTGCGCTTCTCGCGAAACGTTGTAACGTTGTGCGACAACTTCTGCTGTATTACCCATAGCCATAAATATTTCTGGCTTTTCTTCCATCAAACGTTTGTTTTGCTCGGATTTACCATTTTCCTGACGTAGTCGCATAGAAATAGACTCTGCACCACCAGCCATTGCAACTTCACTTTGTCCAGATGCTATCTGATTAGCAGCCAGCGCTATTGATTGCAGACCGGAAGAACAAAACCGGTTAATCGTAAGACCACAGGTATCGACCGGCAAGCGTGAAAGTATGACCGCAAGCCGAGCCAGATTGCCGTCCTGTTCGCCCGTATGGCTTGCCGCACCCACCACCACATCTTCTACCTCTCCAGCATCAACATTGGGATTTCTATCCAACAAACCATCTATCAGGTGAGCCAGCATGTCGTCGGATCTGGTCAGGTTAAAGCTGCCCCGGAACGATTTTGCCAACCCGGTTCTAATACTATCTACAATTACTACGTCTCTCATGGTTTTGTCCCCACTCCCCAAATTATTTGGGAAAATTAATTAAGTTGAATTATGTTACCCGTAATGCGACCGGCAGAGCAAAAATAATTTAAACCGGTACAGTTTGTTTTGTGAGGGCTACTGCAAAAATGTAAGCCACACTCACCAGAGCCCCGATAAACCCAGTCCAGCGTCCTCCTGTAGAAGTCGCTCGTAATGCCAGTATACCAAAACCAACATAGGCCAATAAGCCAATAATTTTTGCCATCAGCCAATAATGCACCAATGGCGAGATGCTTAGCTGGTAGGCCATGCTCACACCCAGGCCAAGCAGTAGAGTATCCACTACATGGGGAAAGGTTTTTACCCATCTGGCATCGGCGAGCGGTTTATGCAGCAGATGCAAGAAAAAGCGGGCAACAAAACCGATCACCGTGATACACGCTAATAAAATATGAAAGCTCTTCATATCCTGTATTGTCCGGCCAAGCCACACTTAACACAACGCTGCTTCTCCAAAATTCCCAATGCCCTGAACAGCTAACTATTGCCAAAAATATCCGCTACAGTAAATGGCAGGTTGAGGAGTGAGCATAGAGAGGAGAGCACACATGGTGCGTGAATTGGCTCAGAATACCTTCGTTGGAAGATCAGCCGAGCTCAATGAGCTGTTGACTGACCTGCCCGATAACAATCCTGGTTCACAGGGACACATAAAGGTCTTATCAGGTACAGCGGGCAGTGGAAAATCTCGTTTGCTCGCAGAGCTCGCGAAAGCCGCAGAATCCCAGGGGCTTCGAGTGCTTTGGAGTGAACGCATCGAAGACCCGGGTGCCCCGCCCTTTTTTACATGGGTTCTCACCATACGATCATACCTCGCATATTGTGACAACTCTGAGCTCGTTGCAGATTTAGGTCTGGGCGCGAGCGATCTCGCCGACCTGGTACCAGAACTACATGATTATCTGGAACTGCCAGCGCAATCGCGTCCAAAAGACTCTATATCAGCCAGATTCAAGATGTTTGACTCCGTTACGCGGTTTCTGCTGGCCAGTTCCAAACGTACCCCCCTGGTAATATTACTGGACAACCTGCACCTGGCGGACCGCTCTTCACTCGAATTGCTGGAATACTTCGTACAACAAATATCGGCTTATCCCATTCTCGTAATTGCAGCATACAGAACGCTGGAGGCTGACAACCATACAGACCTCAGCACCACATTAAGCAGACTATCCTTAAGTCCAAGGTTCTCCCAACATTCTCTGGAAGGATTATCGCTCGATGACGTAGCTAAACTACTAAGTGTACATACACGAGTTTCACTGCCTACTGCTCTGATCAAATCGGTATCTCAACAAAGCGATGGCAATCCACTATTTGTCGTTGAAGTCGCCAAAATGTTGACCAAAAAACCAAGCGACGTTCCGTTACCCGTAGCAGGCTACCAATTCGAAATTCCTAACAGCCTTCGTGAAGTTATTCTAACCCGCCTCAACACACTGTCAAAAAACGAATGCAAAACCTTGCTTTGTGCCTCTGTCCTGGGGCGAAATTTCGACATGCATGCTATGCAAGCCCTAACGGGTAAAGACATAGGTGACACCGTAATCAGCATTCACAAAGCAGAGGAGGCGGGCATCGTACAGTTGATCAAACCGGGCAATTACCGATTCATTCACGCGCTCTTTCGGGAAGTTCTATATGCACAGCTGAAGCGACAAAAACGCTCCCGCTACCATCTGGCAGCAGCCCAATATTTCGAACAACGCTGGGGAGACCCAAACACCGCTGTGCAAGCTCAGTTGGCCTATCACTATTTTGAAGTCGCCGAATTTGGTTTTGCTGACAAAGCTGTCCAATTTAACCGGATTGCTGCTGAGTCAGCACGAAAGCAGCGCGCCTATAGTGAATCGGCAATCTGTCTTGAGCGAGCATTGTTGGCTTATGAATTAAAGAGTGACAGATGTTCTGACAGTCAATTCGATTTGTTGCTAGGTCTTGGAGTCGTCTTTTTTCGAGCAGGCCAGCAGGAAGAGGCACGCGAACCACTCTTGCAGGCTGCCCTGTTGGCCAAACGTTCATGCAATTGGCTCGCTTTGGCGGACGCATTGACAGAATTGCAATTTGTTTGCGGGCAATTAGGTAATGCGCATGAGTACAGCCTGAGCCTGCACCACTGTCTGTTGCAAAATTTACCAGCAGAGGAACACGCACTACATACACGAGCGCTGGCTACACTTGCAGATGCACAACGGCTACATGGTGATAATGATCTGGCTGTAAAAACCGCAACGAAAAGCATGGAACAAGCTCGTGCATCCGGTAATCATGAACTTCAGCTTGAGTGTTATTGTCGTGGAAATTGGGCCCTGGGTTGTTCGTCAGCCAATCCCGAATCCTTACCTTACCGCCAATCCCTGACAACTGAAATACTAGCTATTGCCAAAGAGATCGGCTCTTCTGAAGAAAGACTGCACGTGATGTCTAGCATGTGCTTTAACTTCGGCAGCGATACCGCATGCACAGCGCTTCAGGCACATCTTAAGTCCTGCAGGCAGCTAATGGATTCAGAACACCATACACACTATCTGAATATTCTGGCCGGATTTGAAATTTCAATAAATATTTTGCAAGGGGATTGGGCAAAGGCAATTAACCATGCCATGGTTTTGCGTCAGAGTGCATTTGTACAGAATGTAGCCGGATTGGAAGGCGGCTTTGGACAACAAATGTTTGTTATCCAGCGTGCTCTTGGTCAGATAGCGGGAACTGCCGCATTGTTCAAACGCATTGAAGCTGATATTGACGCTGCTAAACTCTGGTTACCTGGGCAGATCCTTATGCACTGTGAACTGGAAAACCTGAAACGCGCTAAAATGCTGTTAAGCCAGGTCGGTGGCTTATCCAGTTTAAAGCAGGATGGAATGTTTTTGGCCTCGCTCATTTATTTGTCTGAAGCATGTATTGTTCTCAATGACAGGGAGTGGCTAATCAACCTTTATGACGCGCTTACTCCATATCGAAACATAATCGCCAACATTCCGGGAACAGTGATGATGGGGGCTGTCTCGGGATACCTAGCCGCCATAGCGATACACCTTGACAAAAAAGTTAAGGCACGCGAACTCTTCGAAGAAGCGATAGACCATAATACCCGCATGTCCGCCGCGCCCTGGCTTGCCAGAGTACAGGTAGACTATGCGCAGCTATTGTTATGCAGCACCAACCCCAAAGATCAGGCTCGGGCAAAAAAACTCATTGCCAATACCCGGCGTCTGGCAAGCAAATTCTCACTCTCACCGATAACCAGCAGACTTAAAAATTTAGCACGTGACTTTGAGACCGGCCGGTTAAGCAAACGCGAAACAGCTGTATTGCAGCTCATTTCCACTGGTTTGAGTAACAAGCAAATCGCTGCAGAGTTATCTGTTAGCCTGAGTACCGTAGCCACGCATGTGCGTAACATCTTAAGAAAATTGCAGGTTAAAAACCGTACAGAAGCAACAACCTTTGCTCGCAAATTTGCCATGTTGGAGGAGTAAATATCATCATAATTGACGATATTTGATACATCCCATCTCTCTTACTATGCAGTAAGCACGATCCAGCCCCAAGGCAGGGTTTTAGTGTTTTCTACTTATTACGGAGGTCGATATGCGACAACTATGTTTGATGTTCCTGTTTTGCTTTATATCTGGCACTGTGCTGGGACAGCACAGTAGTACTGCTCCGATATTTGATTTAGTTGGACCCGATCTGGGTGATCTACATCCAGAAGAGGATTTTTCGGTATTGCGGCGGCGTGAGCGGAGAATAGAGTATAGCTTTAGAACTTCAGGGCTCGATTTCAACACTCCACATACCGTCTGGGTGGTAGCATTCAACAATCCACAGTTTTGTTTAAGCACACCTTGTTCGTTCGCGGACTTTCCTTTTGTACCTGGCCACGACCCACGGGCAATGGCTACATTTGTTAACGCTGGCGGGGGTGTTAGTAATGGTACGGATGGATACTTTGTGGGTACAGTAGACAAAACCCGAAAGGGAGCCAGCTCAACCGAAGTCGTTTTGGGACCGGGATTATTAAACCCGAAAACTGCTGATATTCGTCTCGTTATCAGATCCCATGGCGAACCCGGCAGTTTTGAAGATTTACTGGCAGCACTAAAATCCTACCGAGGTGCCTGTAATGCCGACAATGCTGTGCAGCCATTTCCGTGCAGAGACTATCAGATATCTATCCATCTTCCATAACGTGTAGACAGGATATTCCGTATCTCTTTTTACCGCGTGCTAATGCGCGACTAAAAGAGATACGGGTTCTGATACAATTTTAACACATTCCAGGAGTGAGGGGCTTAAACATGGCTACATTCGTGATCGAAAGAAACTTTGTGGAGCAACTGCAGCTTAGTGCCGACGATGTTCGCGGCATGGAAGAATTTAACGAAAGTATTGGCGTAAATTGGCTATTTTCCTTTTTGTCCGCAGATAAAAAAAGAACCTATTGTATCTATGAGGCCAAGGACCCTGAGATTCTTATGGCCCATGCGAAGGAGTTGGGAATTCCAGCGGACGAGATTGTTGAAGTGACCAAACTGGACCCAGGCCTGATCGTATAGAAACGGTCAGATTAGCGCCCGGCGCAGATTTGAGATGCTGCGCCAGAGTGTAGTGTCTCTCCTGAGCATCACCAACGGTGCTTATGTAATCGGGAAACTTCAGACATAGATTGCCGGGAGGTTTAGATCATCTCTTCTGCAATGGATTGATAGATACCTTGTTTCGGTGCCGAGAAAACCTTTTTGATCAAAGGCTCGAAGGGTGACAAAGTCAGTTTTGATCGTTCACTATCAAAGGCAAGGTTGTCATATTTGGTAATAAATTCTTCTGTTTGTTCATAATAAGGTGAATCCTTTAAGGTGTCGCGCATATTTCGATCCATACCCAGATAATGGAAGAAATTGTAACCCTGAAAAATAGCATGGTGCTGAACCATCCAGTGATTGGCCTCTGTGACAAATGGGTGGAGTATCGCAGCAGCAACATCCGCATGGTTGAGACTGCCAAGCGTATCCCCGATATCGTGCAACAGTGCACACACGACATACTCATCGTCTCGGCCATCTTCAGCGGCCAGCTCTGCAGTTTGTAAACAATGCTGCAAACGATCTATCGGAAAACCCCCAAAATCAGCATCCAACAACAATAGATGTCGAATAATTCGATCCGGTAAACTTGCAACAAAGAGCTTTTGCTCGCCAAGAATCAATTTCCAGTCTTACTGCGTACTTGCCGTCATAGCCTTGAATGTGGCTTTTGCGCTCATCTCTTTATCCCTCTGAAACTAGATTCTTGAATGTAGTCGATTATTGCAAATAACCCGGATTGCTGCGGTCCAGTTTTCGTAACAATGCCGGCCAGGCAAGATCACCAAGATGGCTTATAACACCGGGTATCGAACCCAGCTCTGCCGTCGACCTTACGGCGTCTTCGCCAGGCAGCACCAGCTCACCACCAGCCATTGCTTTTACCTGGTATGTACAAGAAAACACTCTGCGACCGTCGTGCCGACAGTAAGTGTGCCATGGTTGCGCAGTATCAGAATGTGTTTATCCCCCATGTTCACTATCAAGCGCGCTTTCTCTTCCGGGTTGAGTGCTACACCTTCGTAATCGTGATATGCCACATCGCTCTGAATCACACAGGCTGTTTGCGAAAGAGTAAGCAAACCGGACTGCATGCAGGAAACGGCAACCCCGTCATTAGAATGGCAATGCATCACCGCATGGGCACTTTCGGACACTCCATGCAAAGCACTGTGAATGGTAAAACCTGCACTATTCACTGGATGCCCATTGTTCAGCTGTAACGTTTTGCTGAATCTGATCCACAGGAACCGGCTCATTGCTCGACGAAGCCATGGTTACTGATGTGCTCATTGCAGCGTTCTCCCAAAATTGTTCTCACACATTACTTTTATTTCACAATTCTGCCGGTTCTAGTGCATGTGGTAATCCAGGGACCCGCCCCAGAGATGATTCCAAGTCTTCATTAGTTCCTTTACGAAGACTTACCTGTCACTTGGGAGCGAAGGTTACAGGCTTTACCGAGCACTACCAACAGTGCGTATAATACTCCCTCAGTTTGATACCAGAGAATTTCAGCATGCCTAAATCGGGTCCAACATCCAACAATTACTACTCGCAGAGACTGCGACTGCATTACGTGGACTGGGGAAACCCGGACGCCCCACCATTGCTGATGGTGCACGGCGGACGTGACCACTGTCGCAACTGGGACTGGGTAGCGGCCGCACTTCGTAACGACTACCACATTATTGCCCCGGATTTACGGGGTCACGGCGATTCAGCCTGGATGGTTGGAGGAAACTACAACACACTGGATTACGTCTATGATATTGCCCAGCTTCTGCATCAAAACACCAGCGGACCAGTGAAAATTATGGCGCATTCCATGGGAGGCTCAGTAGCATTAACGTATGCCGGGCTCTACCCTGAGCTGGTTTCCAAACTGATCGTCATTGAAGGTATGGGTCCTTCGCCCAAGATGCTGGAAGAAACGACGGAGGCTCCTGTCGAGAAACGTTTAACTGACTGGGTGGATGGTATGCGTAACTGTTCGGGAAGAATGCCAAAGCGCTACAAGACTCTCGAAGAAGCGCTCTCGCGCATGCAAGGTGAGAACCCGCACCTTAGTGCAGCGCAGGCACGACACCTTACTGTACATGGATCGATCCGCAACGAAGATGGCACCTACAGCTGGAAATTTGATAATTACGTACGCAATTTCTCTCCCGCCCAGCTCCCTCCAGAGTCGGTATTTCAGCTGTACAACCGTATTGACTGCCCTACGCTTTTGATTAGAGGTACGGAATCCTGGGCCTCAGATCCTGAGAAGGATGGCCGCATGCGGTACTTTAAAAATGCCCGGCTTGAAAACATTGAAAACGCTGGACACTGGGTACATCACGACCAGCTGCCAAAGTTTCTGGAACTCACTACAGAGTTTCTGAAAGATTGAGCCAACGCACCCGAATAGAGGATATTCACGCACATCCCGGTAGGGGTGTATTTATGATTACCGGTGGCGGTACACAAGTGGTTAGTAGCCTGTTAATGGTGCCGGGTGGGTCAAATACCATATTACAGGCACTGGTACCCTATTCGGAAGCCGCACTGCAACAGCATCTTGGCTTTACGCCGGCTAGCGCCTGCAGCGAACAAACTGCACGTTGGATGGCTATGCGCGGCTATCAAATGGCCTCCGCAGAGAGAAACGAACCTGAAAACGATGTGTTTGGTTTAGCCATCACAGCCAGTCTTGCCAGCCGACCAGCAAAGAAAGGTAAGCATAGAATTCATATCGCAGCCCAGACCCGCTCAACCACCTACACCTGGTCGCTGACCCTGGAGAAAGGACATCGTAGCCGAGAGGAAGAGGAACAGCTGTGCCGTAATATGGGACTAAATGCTTTGTGTGAAGTATTGCATCTGGAACCATTCGAGGCACTGGATTTATTAGCCTCTGAGACCATGCTCAGTCACTCGGAGGAAGGAGGAGAAGACCTTCAAAAATTACTCTTCAGTAAAACCAGAACCGCACAACTGTTTAACTTTTCACAGTCACAGACTCGGGGTCCGGAGCTGGTTTTTCCAGGGGCTTTTGACCCCTTGCATGACGGGCATTTAAATATGTTTGAAATAGCAAATGAAATGACCGGTATGGATGCATGCTTCGAAATATGCGTGCATAACATAGAGAAACCCAGGCTGGATTTTATCTCACTGGCGCAGCGCTGTGCACCCTTCAATGAGAAACCTCATAATCTCGTTCTAACGACGGCAAGTAGATTTGTCGATAAAGCCCGTTGTTTTCCATCCGCCATATTTATTGTTGGTACCGATACATTGGAGCGAATTGTCGATACGGAATTTTATAACGACAGTATTACCGAACGAGATAATGCCATCGCAGAAATAGACAGACTGGGATGTCGGTTTCTGGTGTTCGGACGCGTGCAATCGGGTGAATTTAGGCAGCTTTCAAATATGCTTATACCCGCCCGCCTGAAAGCAATCTGTACAGCTGTGCCGGAAAGCGCTTACAGAATGGATATCTCGTCCACGCAGCTTAGAAATAGCAGAGCAGACTAAGCCAGAAACCAGTCTAAAATATCGCTGTTGAGCTCTCTTGGATAAGTATGCGATAGATCTGGCACCTCCCGATAAACCACAGAAGCGCCTTTACCGGAAAGACATTGCTGAGTCTCCCGGGCTGTTTCGACCGGAAACATCCAGTCGAGCTCGCCGTGTACCAGGTAGACAGATTTCTTTTCAATGGATCCCATACCTTCCAGTATCATGGGATGAAAAGTACCGCAAAGTGGCGCAAGATGAGTAAAGGGAGTGTCTTCGGCCAGACCGTGTAACAAAGTATAAGTAGCTCCATCTGACATTCCGGTAAGTAACACCCGCTCTGTATCAATGTTCCATTGCGCACAACTACCTGTAACGATTCTTTGCAATGTCTCCGAGTCCTGATCGTCTCCCATTAGCGACCAGGTGGTATTCTTCGAAGTGGGGCTTAACAAAACAAACCCTCTGGCCCGAGCTTCCCTTAGCCAGGTCCATAAGCTGTCTGCCCCGTGTCCACTACCACCATGTAGAGCAACCACCAGCGGCCACTTTTTTTCTGCTTCGTAATACTCCGGCACATAAATACTCAAGCCACCACGCTCATCACGACTATTGCCAGCATGCATAATACCAACGGACTCACCATCTGGGCTGGTGTTGGTAAGTTTATCCAGCAAACCTTCATTATCTCTATACCCTGGCTCGAGAAAATACCGACTTACAGGACGCAACATTTCCGACAGCGGATACAGCGCTTCAATCGCCAGTGTGTATTTTCGCAACGCTTTATAGGCAAGCATTACCCCATTGCTATCCTTAACTGCGTTTTCCATGCCGGTAATTGCTGCAAGGGTTTGATCTGTACTCACCATCAACTGACGCTGAAAAAAAGCCAGGTCCTCTGGCCAATCTACCCGAGAGAGATTTTCCCTGCCTTGCTTTAGCTCGCTTACCAACCCACTTAGTACCGGAACCAGGACAGGTAATGCAGGAGGATGGAGGTTCCGTGCAGTGTATGCCAGCGCCTCTAGGGCCTGCAGAAGTTTGGGGGTCAAATATGCAACGCTTTCAGAAATTATTTGCTGCATTTCATCCTGGCCACCCTGCCCATCCTCGTGGGACATCATTTTGGCGGATCATTCGGGCCCTTCACAGTCACCACGCTACGCCATCGCCCGGAATGGAACCGCCATAACAACATAGCGCTTTTAACCACATAGTCGCCAATAAGTGCTGCAAAAACCCACACCACAGAATAATTTAGATAGGTGAATATCGCGGCCAGACCACAACGCATGACTAACAAGCCTACAATGGTAGCTCGCAAGGGGAATCGTGTATCGCCAGCACCCCGAAGTGAACCACCAATGGCAAAGTCAATCGCCAGCAAAGGCATTACGGCACCAAGAACATAAGTAAACTGAACTGTATATTTAATTGTCAGTGTGTCGTTGCCAATAAAATATGTAGCCAACTCCTCAGCATAAAAAATTACCAGAGCTCCAAGG
>Ga0256847_1000068_pt1 | contig 69857 bp, 41 predicted proteins | sample TeddybearmetaG_FD_189099 | JGI IMG/M metagenome (GOLD analysis project Ga0256847, IMG submission 189099) | Hydrothermal vent microbial communities from East Pacific Rise, Pacific Ocean - Teddybear | ecosystem: Environmental > Aquatic > Marine > Hydrothermal vents | place: Pacific Ocean: East... | reverse complement strand
TCTCGAAAATCATGAAATTGGCTGGACCATATGTTTCCAATTGTGTATCGAATAAGGTAGATGTGGCTCCTGATCCTTCTTTTATATAAAATAGATAATGGTTCTTGTTTACTTCATGAATTTCATATATGCGAGCATCTAGTGGAAGGTATTTAGAAGTCCTTTTGTAATTACCATTCTTATCAAAAGACACCAATATATTTGCAAATCTACCATCACTAGGATTTTCAAAAAGACCGTAATCTTCTGTTTCAAAGATTTCACCCTCAATTTCTATGAACTCCTTAAAATTTACAAAAGCAATTATCTCATCTTCACTAAAGGAATATCCTCCTCCTTGAATGGCAACATCAAATCCTCCATGAAACGTTTTAATCCATGGAGCTTTCCAATTTGAAGGTACATATCCAAATAGACCAAATAAGGTATCTGAATATAATTCAAAATTTGTCTCGCCTAATGTAAGATTAGGTACATTAAATTGCGCACCATAAAGCATCAATGACCCATCATCTTCTATATGCATCTTGTGAAAGCCCTTACAATCACATGTCGATTGAAGATAGTCCAACAGCTCTCCATCTGGACTCACTTTGAAGAAAGCATACCCTCCATCATAGACCGAGTTACCATCAATTGGTACTCCATCCCAATGCGTTCGTCCTGTAATCCGTTTGGCAATAATCAAGTTGCCGTCCTCCACTACTTTAATATCAAAGAGGTAGTCTTGATCTATATCTGTGCTAAATTGGCGAGACCATTCCTTGACACCCGTCTTCCAATTGATCTTGTGGATGTATTTTACATTCCAATTTGGATCTATGACCTCTGGAAAGTATTCACCCATAAACTCAAATGTGTCTGCATTGGTTCGGGTCACCACATATAGATGATCTCCATGTAGGGTCAACTTATCCACCCATAGTCGTGAACCATCAGGTGTCTTGGTCAAAAACATCAATGTATCTCTTAGGTAATCTATCACTCCTATATATCGTCCTAAATATGAAGTAAACACTGTATCCGTAATGTGCTCCGTGCTATACGTCTTACCATTCCAGGTACAATGATTGGATACAAATCCAAAAGCAACCAAGGAATCATTTTTGTGATAGCCTTCTTGTTTAAAAGTATTGCTTATATAATCATAACCTACAAATCCTTCTCCTATCTTATAATCCAGTATCACTGGGCATTCATGATCAAGTGGTTTATTATCCCATGGATCAATAGAATTTACAAATACAAAACTGTCAATCTCCAAATCATTTGTAATATCTCTAGTACTATTATCTCGCCCTATTAAATAAGTATAAAAATGATCTCCATTGCGCTGCAGTGACTCCCCTACCCCAGAGGTTTCCTTGATTTGAGAGACACGCAGGACTTGGGGCGATTGGGGAAATAAAGATGCAATTGAAAAGAAAAAACTCCCTATCAAAATTATTATTCTTATCCTTTTTATTGATTTCATCATTTTAATTATAATGCTTTAACTCCTTCAACATTTGCTATTATTGAATTAAATATTCTTCATTTTATGTATTTTATATTAGTTGAAGTACTTTTTAAATCATCGATTGTTTCAATTATATTATCTATAAATATGATATTTTCTGCCAATGGCTCTACTACATCAATAGGTGTCACGAGTCTAAAGTTAGTGTCAGAATTCAATCCAAATTTTAATTCTGCTATTCCATATTGCTTAGAAATTAAATCATTCTTTAAAAGGGTTAAGAAATCCAAATGTTCTTCTAATTGTTCAATGCTATGACCTTGTATAACTTCTTGAATAAAAACTTGGTTAGGTTTCATGTTCTTAATGTCATATACATCGATAGTATGAGGAATTTCTAATTCTGATCTAGTAATTATCCAGTCTTTTTTGAAATCAATTTTTGGAATCATCAATCCTTTAGAGAAATATTTTTTAATCTGTTTTCCATATTCCATAAACTCTGAAGACAAAACCAAGTCGCCATTTTCAATTTCCTGACTCCTTTTGTTAAATTTTAAAGCACTCCCATTATAATTATAGATAAAAAACTTTATTGAATTAAATATTAAACAAATCCCATTGACTTGTAAAACATTTGAAACTCTAGGATGATTTATTCTATCAGAAGGTTGTTTAATTAATTGTACATCTTGAATTTTTTCTTTTGAGTTCATTATTTCTTTTAAATCGTCTGCACCACCAATGATATTTACGTAATCTACAAAATTGCCCTTAGTTTCTCCGATCATTCTCATACTGTTATTTTCATTAGGGAACAGACAATATTTTATTCCACTAGTTGATGATTCTCTTACTTCAATGTATCTCGGGCTGCCATACGAAATATCCAATTTCGTTCCATTTGAAAAATTAAGTTCAACAATATGTTGGCGGTAAGGAAACTTTAAGAATGATTTATTTTCATTTTTTAAATCACCTAAAAAATGGAATTTTAATCCGATTAATTTATAACTGATTAGTGAAAACAGTAAGTTTTTCTTGAAAATTGGATTATGAACTGAATACAACATCATTATTCAAATTATTTTTTCTTAAATATACCATTCTCAAAAGTAAACAGACTAGTATTGTATCCGTTGTTCAAATATATATCTTCTAAAAAATTTATGCTAACTTTATTGTCTAATACTACCAGTAGATCATCAACCGTATATAAACCATTATTTTCCAAACTGTTTATTAATAATCTATTAATCATTTCTTTCATAACAGGATTAACAAAAGAATTTATTGTAAAGTTATAACTTGGATCGGCAGGAATAAGCCCAGCAAATTCTCCTTCAGTATAAGTAGGATTCGGCAAAGGATCATGAATAACTATTCTTCCTTCATCAGTAATTAAGTACTGCAAATCATCAATCTCAATATTATAATCAATTATTTTATCTCTTATAAAACTTAGGTCTCCCAACCCATCATTAGTAATTAGTGCATTGTTGATGTCATTAAAATCTATTGCACTCTTTAACCCAGTTGCATATTTTTTTGTCACTAATGAAGCAACTCCATGATGTTTAACAATACCTACATAGTCTGAAACAGGAAACCCTAAATAATGCAGCCTTTGAATTACATTGTATTCTTCTATTAAAACTATATAATCAGTCGGATCAACTAGATTACTAAACTCATCATGCTTCAGTTTAGCCAAAACCTCGTCAGGAATATCAATAATTTCATAAGGATATTTAAAAAATCCCTCAATACTAATTAGTTCACCTTTCTCGACATTAACATAATTTGGTAAATATGTAATTTCAGGATATCCTTCAGGAAGATAAGTTGTCGCACTTGGATATGGAGTATCCGAAGTCGCCAGATCATCAATCCATTGCTGATGACTTTTAATAGGTGTATCAAAGTTACTTTTAGCACCACCATATATATCAATATGATCATAGACTTTTTGAAGATTTAAAGCATTATATCTTATTTCATCAGGAACACTAACAAGTACGGACCATGTGACCATAGATTTTTCAAAATCTAAAGTATTTTGTGCATTTTTAAGAAAATTATAAAAATTGTTATTATCTAACGAAGACAAAAAGTCATCAAAATCATCTATCAAATCTGGCTGACCCAGATAACTAAAAACATCTATATTCTTTTTCTCGGCTCTAAGAATTAAATAAGTCAATTCATCACTGCTAGAAGCAAAAGAAATCAAATCTGGATTTCCAGAAGCATCTAATTTGGAAGCAACTGACTCCATTTCTGTATCTGTAAGCTTAAGTACATACTTAGCATTATCTACATAGGTAGATGAAGCCAAGCTTTCGAAAAAATCAAATAATTCCGGATTTGCATTCACCTTTTGAACCATATTAGGTGAAATTAATATATGACCACCTACGGTAATTCTTTGTTCTAGGTCAGAAATAGCATTTAATTTGTCAATAATTTCATTACTTACTTTAGCGTCTGATAATGCTTTTGAAAAAAGCACCGGACTTTCATCTATTATTGTTCTTAAATCTGCAAGTCGTTTCGCTAATTCAGGAGAAGATTCAAAAGAAATACCTGATTTAGTTAGATTACTTGCAACAGTCTGAGCTCGGATTGCATCCACTAATGAAAGTCCTACCTGTCCAACTCCTGATCCCAACGCCACAAAACCTAGTACTTGATTTATTTTTTGGGCATGCGCAAATTCCGCTTCACCCAAGTCAGCACCTATACTCTCAATAATGGATTGAGTCAGAGAACTCCCTATCAATTCACCTGTTGCGGTCATTCCTAAAAATCCAGCGCGAATGGCTGCTCCAGTTTTCCATGCTGCCATTGCCTGTGATACTCCAACCGCAGAAGATGCTATTTCTATAGCAAGTATAGCACTATCGAAGGCATCATCATCATCTTTTTTCTCAATCATCCAAGCCAACTGGAAAGCTGACATTCCTGTCAAGGGCATCTTGCACTGATACGAACTGCAATCTGTAAATATGGTGACTTGATCTGCTTTCCCGATTACACCTACTACAGCAAAAGGATGGTAATTAGCATATTCCGTATTATCCCAAACACCAGGACCATTTCGCGTGCATATTTCACCCCAAGGTGGAATCAAAGTACTACTTGCCGATTCTGCAAATCCCGCATGATAATCAAATCTGAACTCTATATTATTTTGTCCATCAGATATGTCATAATGATAATCAACATGATTTTTCTTGAGCACACAGCCCGCCTCCCCTAGATTTAGAAAAAAAGCTGCTGGTTTCCAGCCATATAGCCTCCCATCATATTTACCCCCTTGCTCATAATCCGATAATTCATTGGATGTGACATAATTTGCTTTTAATACCACATCTGAAATCAATGAGACTAATTCAAACTCTGTGGGTTGAAATGTAAATAGTTCATCACATGCGGCAAACATTCGAGAAGTCGAATTCTCTACTAAAAAAATAGCATCAAGAAAATCTTTACATTCCTGAGGATCTTTTGTCTTAATCGCATTGAATACTGCCTGTAAGAAATAATAATCTTCATTTATCAGCCACCCTTCGAAGGTAGTATTATAGAATCCTAAATAAAGTTTTGTAAGACATGTAAGCTCATCAGCATTCAACTGCTTGTAAAAATTTACGTCCGCATCAGGGCTTCGAATAATTTCTGTGATGGCCTGAATTGTCTTTTTAGCATTGACTCCAGTCCATTGCGGCGGATTACACTCTGCATTCAAATCATCAATAAGTTTATCTAGACGAGAGAGGTAGCCATCTTCTAAATCTGAATTTAAATATGCCAAAAATTCTTCAGGGCTATAATAAAGAAAATCTTCATCTATATCTTGATCAATAGTACCTCCAAGAAAAAGATAATTCTCAAAATATACACAAATGGGCCATACATTAGTCTGTATGTAGTCTAGCGAGATACCAGGATAGCTATTATTTTCTAAAGCTGTACACCATCCATCCCAATAAGCGACAACTTGTGGCTCATTAAAAAAAGCAGACAATTCTGTACAAGACATTTGAGGATTTAGCGATTTGCTGAAAAAGTCTATTGTGGTCTCCATTAAGATTTCAAGAGAAAACTCTGGAATAGCTTTTTCTTTTACCTCTTTTTTAAATTTTCTAATAAAATTTTTATTCAAAAAATCAGATTCAGTAAAATCGTAAGATTGTAATACCCTATGATATTCATCGCCATTATTTTTATAAGAATATTTCCCTAATACAGATACCAATTGTTCTTTCTCATTTCCAAATACTAGATCACCAGTACTGCCCCCATTGAGATCAGGAAGCTTTGCGCGCAATTCAGTTATCATAGTTTGATAAAGTGCCTTATCTGTATCTCCAATATTTGCCATGAAATAATCCCACGCACTAGCACTACCAATTTGCCCTTGTGTATAATTCGTCTCAAAGGCAATATTGGGAAACTCAATAAAGACAATGTAGTGCTGTAGATTGCTAGTGTTGTCATTATTGAATTCTATATAATCCGCACATATAGGTTCATAATCATCATGAAGTCCTCCAAGCTGACCATTTTCGTAAGGCTTTACCCATCCTCCGCAATCTGTGCTTACTATAGCATCATCCTCTTCAAAAGATATTGAGAATATATACTTATTGTTCTCACTTAACCCAAGGGAATCATTTTTCTTGTTGTTCTCCACCATAGCAGTAAATTGAGCTGCTATTTCATCTAAATTATTAGTTGGTGTATTAGCATTTGCCGTTCCATAAAAGAAGAGCAATAGTAGGCTGCAATATATTGTAATCGATTTCATATTACTCTTTGATATTTTTGTAAGATTTATATTGAAGAGATTTTTTAATATACGTTCTCATCAAGTCAGTAAGGTTTCCTTCATCTGTTTCATTAATTATTTCCTGATTTGTCATTCCACTATCCAATTTGGACTTTAGACTCCCTCCAAATTCTTCGCCCACATTCAAGAATATTCTTAGAATTTCTTTCGCCTCCTCCAATGTCAATTGACCATTAAAACTTGACATTAAGTTACAGTATTGAAGATTATTTTCAATTTCATAAAAGGCATTGGACTGTATCAACAAATCAGGATCAAATGGTTCAGACTCTTCCGTTATTTTAGATTCATATTCTGCCAATTCTGATTCCATTTCTTCTCCTAAGATTTCTTCTAGTTCGGTCTCTTTATTAGCTGGCAAAGATTGAATTAACAAATCTTGATTTGCCGTATAGTCTTCCATTAAATCACCCACAACTTCATCATATGCTATTTCAAGATCATCAATTACGTTTTGTGAACACTCATTTTGCAAATTGATGGTGATTGGAACAAGTACATTAATTAAATCTTCTAAATAAGCATCAACTTGTGCATTGAAAGAATCCATACAAATTTTCAATTCTCCTGCTAATTTTTCAATATCCAATTTGATTTGTGCAATTTGTGCTTCAGTAGGTTCAGGATTCGTTGCCTTTGCTTGTTCTTCCAAAACCATAATTTGAGCTTCTTTTGTTTTTAAGCAATTTTTAGTTTCTTCATCCACAAATTCACCAGCTTGATCTATCAAAGCATCAATTCCCTCCAATACAGGAATTATATGTTCTAATACATCATCAAGATCATCCAAAACACCAATAATACTATCCAAACTAGAATTAATGGCATCACTGATGTCATCTCCTAATATTGCTAATCCATACCCATTTATTTCTAAATACCCATCAATCATTTTTCTTTTATCATTAATAATGATATCGTCAAAAATCACATTTAGCCTTGCTGCATTGAAGTATGGAACACTGATATATCCTTTACCTGAAAATTTACCGTATCCGCCGCTTACTGATCTTACATTCACTATGAAATCTGATGCCATAAATTCCTCTCCCACTGATAATGAAGGCAACAACGTATAAGATGCGATTTCCTCTGGATTAATCTCTACACCACATATAATTGGTGTTTCTTCAAATGGGACATCTATCGTAAAGGTTAACGTCTCTGCTTCACCATTTTCACAATAGGCACTTATTGTAATTGTATATTCAAACCCAGAAATAAGATTCCCAATCACCATTGGCGACACAGCCTCCGCTCCATCACCTCCAGTCGGATCGAATGGATCATCTTGTCCATTATTCACCTCTATAGTGATATTAGCATATCCACTTAGGTCGCCAGTAAAATAAACATAAAAGTCATTTCCATTTTGCAAGCCTGGAAGCTCACTTTCGAATGTCGACAACTCCAACATAGGACATGGGCAATCATTAATATCTAAATAATCAAGTATTTGATCTCCATTCAGATCTTCTGTTGGTTGAGTATTTGCAAAATCTGGACATGGATCTACCGCATCACAAAAATCATCCAAGTCAGCATCAGGTTTAAGTTCTCCTATGCATTCACAATAGTCGCCTCCATTATCAATGTACTTGTCATGATGCGTGCATTCTTTTCCATCGTCACATGGTGTACCGATTGTTACTGCGACTGTAACCCCATCTATTATAACATCGCATTCTTCAGGATTCCCTGAGGTGAATTCACATACCAGACCAGACGGTAAGGTTATCGTACCTGAAAATGGATCAGGAAATACATCAAATAGTTCCGCTTCTACATCCACTTTCACTAGAGAATTAGTGAATTCAATATCATCAACCATTGGTTCGATTTTCACTATTTCATCGCCACTTTGAATGACGTATTCTCCTAATAGTTCGCTTAAATCAATCTCTCCCAAATCCGATTGATTAAAGCTAATCTTTCCATATTTAATACTTATAGAATATGGACAAGGTAAGGGAACAATATCATTATTGGTAAGCACACATGATTGGTGATCCGAGTACGTTATTATTGCTTGTTCAAATTCTCCACTATCAAAAGAGGTATATGGTATGGTGTAATAAACCTGAGTTATGGTTTTTTCAATCAATTCTCCACTTGTTTCATCTTCTACTTCTACGACCACTTCTCTGGTATAATCCACTGTCAAGTAATCATGATAAACCAATTCTCCATTACTTGTAGATATCCCCTGAAAACTTATCGGCTCAGGATAGTCTCCTTCATCCAAATCATCCGTATCAAAGAAAAGAACTAATCCTACCCCACCCGCGATTTCATAATCATAAGGACAAATCGGCTTAAACGGCGGATCAATACAATCCGGCAACCCATTATTATTATAATCCATAGGAAAGTCATCTTGATCTTCAGGATCACCATCTGGTATCCCAGGACACACATCACAAGCTAATAATGTCCGAGCACCTGGTGCTCCAGGGTCAGTCGTATTACCAATCTCATCTACTGTAACCGTGCCTCCACAGGTTCCGCATGGAATATACATCCCCGACCCTTCAGGGCTTTCCACAAAATCACACTCCTCACAATCATACACCCCATCATCATCCAAATCGATATATACACCTTGACAGTTGCAATCTTCTGTAATCACATCATCGTAGGTACATGCATTGCCATCATCACAGATATCACCAGGACCAGATGGTGTGGAATATCCTTCTTTATTGGCTACTACTACTATGGTATTGTCGTTGTCTGGATTGTCATCATGTTCAAATTCTTCCAGTATTGCATCGGCTTCGGATTGTGTAGCTGCATAGTCCACTCCATCACATTTATCCAAGCAATTAGGCACTCCATCACCATCTGAATCAAGCAAATCATTAAAACTATCCAAGTAATCTTCAGTTCCTGTTAGGATAGGAGTTCCATCTTCATTGAAATCAGGGCCACAGACATCGAGGATATCACATACTGTATCTCCATCTGTATCTACAGTCTCTGATGGTTCTCCGTTTTCACTCATTTGCTGCTCGCAGCTACACGGCACGTCATCGCCTGGATCATACGGATCATAGTCAGGATTGGAAACTACTGCATAGATCATGCATGCATCTGCTCCCGAGGGTGGACACTCTACATAGTGGTAGCCATCCATCCCAGCTTGAGATTCATCCTGTGTACATTCATCTCCAATCACCAGTGGATCATCACAGTCTTCAGCATAATTGAATGCTTCAGATTCAACTACCAAACACTTGCAATCGCAGTCCAATTCAAAATAGATGTAGCAGCCTGTCGTTTGTGAAAATACATACCCACTTTCATTATAATCTCCTTCATTCAGACCATATTGTGTTTTTAGTTGATGAAAACATTCTGAATATTCTGGATTACTGCTGTCATCATTATTTGTTCCTACTAAAACTCCTGGATTTACTGTATACAAGAACATATTCATGATCGTATACCGCTCTTTCATGTATTCTGGATCGGTAAAGTTATTAGTTAAATTTTCGCATGGTATTTCGCAAATGTCATACATACAACTTTCTGGGTGAGTGCCATCATCTTCTGCCTTCTGACATGGGCAAGGATCTAATATATCTACAATACCATCACCATCTTCATCATCCAAATTTGCCAATTCATCCTTTAAGTTTGGAAATGGTAAATAATCTAACATTTTAGGGTCTCCATGGAATAAGGCAGCAAGTTTGGTATTCATTATAACCAGATTGTTATACTTCACTTTGCCTCTACCACAAGCCAGAAAGTCTTTTATAAATTCGCAATAAGGGATCCCATTCTTTAATCCAGGACAGGGAACATAGATGTCATCTTCACAACCATCTGGTTTTCCATTGTTATTCGTATCAATATAGTCCGGGTACCCTGGGCATTGATCTTCTACATCGCAGACCATATCATTATCCGAATCTACATATGTCCCCACGCAATTGCATTCATCGTCGTAGTGATCATTGATGGTGCAGTCCCAACCGTCGTCGCAAAAGTTATTGCAGTTAATTTCTGAAGTATTATAATAAAACGGGGGTGCCCCACCTTCGTAAGAATAAGCTCCACTGTTAAACCCTGTGATAATGTAAGGTGAATTAATTATGACTAACTCATACTTTATTTCATTTGTCTCTTCAAGTATAACAAAACTAGAATATGCGTTTATTCCTACAGCAACCAGATCATCCGCAAAATTTACCAACTTAGAATCAGATGGATTAGTACATCCTTCAAGTTCAGAATCAAAAGTATATGGAAAATCGAATTTATCTGGGTATAGCTCCTTTATATCTTTTATTTCTCCATCAATATTAAAATTTATTGTACTAATCCTAGCACAATAATAATCGTCAAAATCAACCTTAAGCTCAATAAGATAGCATAACTCATCAGAATTCGACACAATATCACATTCTGGATCACATCCATTAGGTATACCGTCATTGTCTGCATCAAGAGTATCATCGAATCCTGGACATTGATCATCATTATTACACACTCCATCATCATCATCGTCAAGATCATCACCAATAATCAGACATTTACAGTCTTCATTATCATAACTGGTATATGTCTCAGTAGCACATACATCTGGGCTATCGCATGGATCACCAATAATACAATCTGCATCCGGAGTTACAATATCATATATACACCCACCTTCACATGTGATTATTGCCCTAAATCCTACTCCTTTGCGGGGTACTGGTCCAAATTTATATTCTCCAAGATTTATGTCTGCCGGAGCATATACACCAAATTCTTGCTCCATATAATTGATTTTCACACTAATCCCTATAATATTACAAGTACCCGTATATTCTTCAAAGACCACATAATATCCTTCGACTACTGAAGCTTCGCATTGATTCATGGATTCTGATTCTTCATTTATACTGATAAAAATCTTTTCATCTGAACTCATGCCATTGATGTAAATTTTATTTCCTTCTCCTGTACATTCATTACAAAAGTCTGCATTGTAAACTGTCGAAACAGAAAACTCCTGCCCATTAGCTACTGCCCATTTTTGAAGATCATAGGCAAATACTTTATATGATTTCAGGTTATATGGGATATTAATACTTTCTCCATAGTAAGAACAATTATTTTCAATACAATAGGGAAAATCAAAATAATCGCCAACATTGTTATTCTCATTGATGGTGATATCATTAATTTGAATACCTGTTATTATGTCATTCTCATCGAATAGAAAACAGCTATTATATACAACTTTCTCAACAGGCTCTTCTTCATGAATTAAAGATGGTGGCCGATTACAACAAACCGTCACACCTTCAACAATTTGTTCAAATTCATCATCACATCCATTGTCACAATTGATTACTGTATCATCCTCAGATACGCAATTGCAATAGACATCATAAACTCCATCATACGCATCTCCACAAATATCTTCTCCTGTGCATTCTCCACCTACAACACATTCAGGATCTAGAGGGGTCGTTTTTGCTACTATCTCGCATTCTCCACAAGTGATGGTTACAGAATATTCAGGCATTTCTGATGGCACTTGGATTGAATTTTCCGTCGATCCGTTGCTCCATTCATAAGTTGGCTCTGCTCCACAGTCTTCGCTTTCTTCTGTAAATAAATTAGCAGTTAGAGTGTAAGGTGTTGATGTTTCGCAAGGCTCTTCAGGACTTTCATAGAAATGCATATCGAAGGAATTATTCCCACCCCATACAAAGGTCATTTTTAGAAGTTTGGATGGCAGGGCTATTATGCCTAAGATATTCGGACCTATACCTCCTTCTGGAACTTCCAAACATACTGCATCAGGAGTCTCATAAATTGAAATCTCGCTATCACTACCAAAAAAAGTAAATAAATCACCAATCAATGCAGTGGGCAAAAGCTCAACTGAATTTTCAACCAGATATGGAAATGAAAATCCACCTGTATTAGAATTCAGTAATTGTGGCACTCCATCATTAATCACGGAAATAGAGTGCAAATAGATGTCTTCTTCATTTTGAGGATCTGTGAATATAGGATGGTTCAATACTAAGCAATAAATACATTGTTCTGTCTCCGTTTCTATACTGATCTCTGCAGTCAATAAACCAGTACAATCAAAATCTTCATCACATGCATCAGGAATTCCATTATTATCAAGATCTATATCATCATCTCCTAAAGGACATATATCTATCTCATCACAATATTCATCACCGTCACTATTGGGCAAGTCTAATCCTACACAATCACAATCCTCAGTTACAGTATCATAAATAGTACAAGGATTATCATCATCACAGGATGATCCTACCACACCATACATACATCCTTCGCAATTGGCCCCGTAAGTAGCAGTGTACGTACATCCGTTGGCACAAATAACTGTGACTTCTAAGCAGGACTCAAAAGAATTGATATCTTCAATAAATACTGTGGCACCTGTGGCTCCATTGCTCCATAACACTTGGTCTTCTGCCCCTTCTACTTCTTCGCAGTCAAAGAGAACCGTAAGATTCGTACCAATTATAGTATTTGATTGATAGCAGTTCTCCTTAAAAACTCGGATTTTTATTTCGGGGATCAGACTGGTATACCCATTCAAGCCAACTATTTCTATACTGCAATCCGTAATTACTACATTAAGACTGCAAATAAAATCATTTGGGTTTTGAGTATAAATAGATTGAACAGGTGTAGGAAGCCAATTCTTCAGGTCCGAAATTAATTGTATATAATTACTTGGTTCGCTCAAACTATAGGTATATGGGAAGTCAAACCCTTGGTTATTTGACCCTTGATTCAGTTGAAAGGGATCGCCATTGGAAAGGATTACATCAATTGAAGTGATGTATAATTTTGAAATTAAATTTGGAAAACAAATATCATAATCGCATAATTCTTGCTCCACAGTTTCGGTTTCAAATGTAATTTCTACCGCTTCTATCGGCTCTCCTTCACACGCACAGTTTTCTTGCACTTCGTCATTTTCAGTACAATCCAATCCATCGTTGCATGGTAGACCGACCAAGCATCCATCGGTATCATAAGTTGCAATATATTGACAATCACCGCAAGTAACGATCACTGAATAGCTTCCTGATTGCGAAGTTACCACAATACTTGCCGCTCCACTTCCATTGCTCCATTGATAAGAATCTACATTTTCACATGAAGATATTGCACTTATTAATATTTCATTATAGTTATTAGTCGGTAATACGTCTATGATAAGTGATTCTAAACACGGATTTGTTTCTTCACAATCTGTAAGTGGTGTGGTGCCATCAGACTCATACTGTTGTTCTCCTGTACAATCACAATTTGCATCTATAGCATCATTTTCTGTACATGGGTCATTATCATTGCAAGGTTGCCCTACAATACATGGCTCCTCTTCACAATCTATAATAGGCATTCCATTCTCGTCATTTAGATAGACCCCTTGACATGGTGATGGATATTCATCATCTTCGCCTCCTTTTGCGTAACTACCATCACATATGATCTGATCAAAATAGGTGCATGGGTTGCCATCATCACATGGTATGAAAGTATTACACGGGGTTTCATCACAATCTGTCAGTGGAGTTGTACCATCTGACTCGTATTGTTGTTCCCCAACACAATCGCAATTTTCATCGAATTGATCATTTATAGTGCATGGATCACCATCGCTACATGGTGCTCCGTCTATACAGTCTCCATCAGAATAAGAATATATAGCTATAAATTCGCAATTGTTGGCGCATGATACTGTAACAACATACACACTATTAAGATCGGTAATCGTAATAGAAGCGGATGTTTCTCCTGTACTCCATTGATAGGTAGGGGATTCACACGCTCCATCAACCAACTCTACTTCAAGTGTTATTTGGTTTGTTTCAATATCAAAACTGGCATCAAAATTAGTTTCAGGGTTTGAAGGTATACATTCGCAGTTTTCATTTATAGTTCCTAGTCCATTACACGATTTATCATTTTCGCATTCTGCTCCGACGATACATTCTTCATCACTTCCTATACTTGTATCTGTATATTGACATCCTGAAGAACATGTTACAGTAACACTATAAGTCGCAGCTTCATTGAGGAATGGGATAGATGCTGTAGTAGCACCTGACGACCATAGATAGGTGATATCTCCAAGACATTCTACATCTTGGATATTTACATTTAATTGTTGATTGGGTAAGTCAGGGACTATACTAATCGTACCATAACATGGCTGATCTTCGTCACAGTCGTCTGCTATACCGTCGCCATCTGAATCTGGACAATCAACCGAAATACACGCACAGTATTCATTGTAGTATTCTATTGTACTGGGGTCGCCATCATCGTTACATGGTAGACCAGGTGTACAATCATTGAGGTCTACTTCTGCCTCAAATGTGCATCCTGATTCACAAACTATTAATAATGTTACTACTCCACCTGTCGGTGTGTAGAAAAACGCTTCATTTATATCATAATCGCCATTCCAGATGTATTCAATTATCCCGCCTTCGCAAACTATATCAGAAGTATTAGCGGTTAGGAAATTGCCTCCACTGGGGTCTACTGTTACATCAATAGATAATGTCCCAGCACATCCAGAAGTAGGATCATTTGGGTCACAATCTGCAATTGGTTCTCCAACACAATCACAATTATGGTTAAACTTATCATTATCAGTACATGGGTCGCCATCCGAACACCATCTGCCCGGCCAGCAGTTATTTCTTATAAACCTAACTCCATATACGCAGCATCCATTACAAGTGGTTTTGAACGAATAATTACCCCCAGGACTTGCAATAATACTTAGCGTAGTCTCACCACTAGACCATTGGAAATCACCTTCAGAACAATCAATTGGTAACTGTGGGGTAAGTACTAGCTGACCTTGGCTATTTGTTTCTTCAAGTATTACTATTCTAGAACACTGTTCTTTGCACTCGCAATTATACCTGTACGTTCCTGGGCAAATTATAGGGCTTGTTTCACATGGATTTCCATATATACAATTCTGGTTGCCATAAGAGCCTGAAATAACACAAGGTGGACCACCATTTGGATTTGGACAATTAAAAGAAGCAAAATAACCCGTATTATCTTCTAGTGGCACAGTTTGAGGACTATAATTTCCTATTTTAATCCCTCCAGAGAATGCCTCACAACCTACTACATAAGCATGTAGTAGTGTAGTACCATTCGGTCCAGGTATCTCTTCAAATACTACTTCTCCTTCACATGGCACAGATTTTTGGAAATTCTCAAAATATAAAGGCTTACTATAACCCTGATTTTTGAACGTATAATTCGATCCCTGATTGTTATTCACTTTTACAAAAAAGGCAAACAACTTGCTTTTCGACATTTCTGAAAGCTGTTTAGATATATTTATTGAATTTTGGAACCCTGCGCCAACTACAAATTCTGGTTTTTGATAGGTATAAATTTCATAATCTTTACCTCCTGTAAATTCATATATTTCTATAGTATAATTCACTTCTCCAGAAAGAATACTATTATGTTTCCATTCTAGTCTTTCAGAATCTAAGACAGAAACTATATCGCTGGTAATAATTGGAACTTCCTGATAATCAACTGATAAAAAATCACATTCCGTATTGGACAATTCATTAGACCCATCTGACTCACCATCTATCACCGTAAAACAGAGTTTATAATTACCCTTTGGTAGAGTCCCATTTTCTAAAAAAGCATTCTTATCTATTCCGTTGAAGTTAAGATTCGCTGGATTGAAGTAGTCTCCTAACTCAAAGGAAGAAAGCACTTTTGGAATTCCAGGAATCAATGAGAAGCTCTTATAATTCAACAAGTTATTGGAAGAGATTGAAACTCCATTTCCCTCAATACTCAACCTCAATCGAACATTATAATTTTTAAAAGAGAAATCATTCAAAATTAGAGTAGCAAAAATCTGATTGTCTTGCCTGACTTTCTGTGCCTCCAAGAAAGGAAGATTAGAATATGTTGTTGTTAATGAGAGATCCACGGATTGTGAATTCAATGAATTGTTGCTTAGTATTAATAAAACAACAATTAGGGCATACCTCGATCGGCAGACCAAATACCTATAGTATTCCATTAGTGGTAATATGGTGATGAATTAATTAGTTATCGCTTACCATATCCACCTTTTCTGATCTTATCTGTAATTCAATATCGTGTAATTGGTATTGAATTTGCTATCTGATATAACGTAAGCTAGGGCAAACATATTAAAAATAATTATAATATCACAACCAATATGCATATTTATTTTTACAAATTAAAAATTATCGTAATTCTTAATCTACTCATTGCGATAACATTACCAACAGTTTCTCATTGTCAATCGAGAGCTGAATTAGATTCTATCGTAAAAGCTAAAGTTGCAAATTATGTTAAATCTGATGTATCAGCGCAAGGAAAATTGAGCATAAACACAGATTTAAATACTGATTTTACAAATAAAGATGTTTTTTTAAATTATAAGATTCAATCAAATCTACTGGCTAATGTGTATGGGGTAACAGTTCCTCTTTCCTTTTCATTTTCAAATGGAAGGACTACATATGGATATGGACTAAATCCTATCCAACTGCCGTCTTTTAATAGAATTGGCCTCAGTCCAAAATATAAAGATCTTACTATTCATCTCGGATATCGTCAATTGCAGTATACCAAATATACCCTGAGTAATGTTCAATTCAAGGGTATTGGAATGGAGTATCAACCTAAAAATTACTACTTTTCCTTTATGAAAGGTTCTTTAAAGCCAGCTATCGTTGAAGACAATTTGGATCTTAGTTTATTAGAGCCTTCATTCAAACGAAACTCTTGGGCAATAAAAGCAGGAATCGAAAAAGAAAATCTTTCTCTTGGGTTTGCATTTATAAGTATTAAAGATGATCCAAATAGTTTGATGAATTATGCTACATACCATAAACCAATCTATCCTAGAGAAAATGCAGTAATCGGAGTTTTCATGAAAAAATCCCTTTTTGAAAATTTAAATTTCGATCTTGATTATGCATTTAGTGGTCTTAGTTATGACATTATAAATGATCCATTTCTTGATATTGGGACTCAATATACTGCCTACAATTATTTCGGATTATTTACCACTCGTCATAATTCTATCTATGACAAAGCTTTCAATTCAAGTATTTCGTATGATTATGATAATTATAAGGTCGGTCTTAAAATTGAAAGGGTAGACCCTAATTTTAGATCCATGGGTTCTTTTTTCTTTAACAATAACTTTGTTACACGTACTGGTAGTCTTTCTGGTCAACTACTAAAAGAAAAGCTTCAATTTAACATAGAACTGGGTACTGAAAATAAAGCTGAGCTCGATGTTAATGAAAGAGATGCTAGTAGATTTATCGGTGCTACAGGAATGAAATACAAATTAAATGACTACTTATCATTTACTGCAAAGTATTCAAATATGAATAATTCAAGCTACGTCAGAAAACCTTCACTTCAGTCAAGTTTAATTGATTCTATACTACAAACCCAAACAAAAGAAAAAATAAATTTTGGCTCTAACTATTTATTTGGAAAGGAAAAAAATCAATCAATTAGTCTATTTATGGGATATCAAAGAGGAATTATTGTAGATCAAGATCAGTTTCTGACCTCGAATGTTTCGACAACAAAAAATGCTGGACTTACATACTCATTCTCATCTAATAAATCTTCTCATAGCATTTCATATAACATTGCAAGAATCAGTGATTTTTCTAATGGTATCTCTTCTCAAAGCATAATACATACATATTCAAAAACATTATCTGAAACCAGTAGCATATTCTCGAGTACTTCTTTAAACTTAATGAATTCCGAAAGGACTAATAGTTTTATAGTTCAAAACGAAATAGGAATAGATAAAAATTATCTAAAACTACATAAAATAAAGTCGTCTCTAGGTACTCAAATTGGAAGCAATACAACAGCCGAGAATACTAATAGCATTTTTTTTATTGTCCTTAAATTCACCTATGATATAGCTTTTAATTATAAAATGAAATAAGTATATCGGCCTAATCAAAACTAGTATTAAAAATTAGACTTAGAAGTTTGTGTAGCAATAATATCTTCTTACAGAAGTCATTTAAGAATACGAAGACTATCTACACAAAGCATTAAGGACATTAGACTACAGCTATTTCCCCTTCCATAGCTATGGCAATGAAACTCAAAATGAGCTTTGCCAATAACCTTAAGCCTTTATGTTCGATTTGGCCCTGCATTCTTAAATGACTTCATAATATTATCCCTATACTTGTACTACAACACATTTCTTCCTCAATGAAAAAATGGTTCAACAAAGGGGTCAAGCTATACCTCAAAAATAGATATCATCGAATCGAAGCAATTCGAAAAGATTCATTTGTTATTCAAGATCAAGTATTAAAATCTTTGCTTAATAGAGCTTCTCAAACAGAGTATGGAAAGACATTTGACTTTTCAAAAATTACAACTCCAGAGGAATACTCAAAAGCACTTCCTTTAACAGATTACGAAGATCACAAATCCAACATCTATAAGATGATGGATGGAGCTAAGGATGTTTTGTGGAAAGGAAAAATAGAATGGTATGCAAAGTCATCTGGTACTACAAGTGATAGAAGCAAATACATCCCTGTATCGAATGATTTTCTCTATAAAAATAATGTAGCAGCTAGTTGGGACACTATGGCAATCACTTACCATGAAGACCCCAATTGTGAAATATTCAGAAAAAAAAGCCTCATTATGGGAGGCTCGTTGAGTAAATGGAAACACAATGAAAAAGTAAATGTTGGAGATATCTCAGCTATACTTTTGCATCGAATGCCAGCAGTAGGTAGACCGTTTTATTCCCCAGATTTCAAGACTGCTCTCATTGATGATTGGGAGGAAAAAATCAGCATGATGTCTGACATTTGCATTCATGATGATATAGTAATGTTTGGTGGTGTTCCAACGTGGACTATTGTTTTATTCAAAAGAATATTGGAAAAGACCGGAGCCAAAAACATGCAAGAAGTGTGGCCCCATGCAAAATACTATATGCATGGGGGAGTTGGATTTGAGCCTTATATTGATCAATTCAAAGAATTCTTTCCTGATCCATCATTCAGTTATTATGAAGCATATAATGCCTCAGAAGGATATTTTGCAGCTCAAGACAGACAAAATGAAAGAGGAATGCTTCTTTTGTTGAATAATGACATCTACTACGAATTTATCACCATGGAAGAGTTGACGAGCGAAAATCCTCAGACTACTCCATTGTCTGATGTGTGCATTGATACTAATTATGCTATAGTGATCAGTTCTTCTGCAGGTCTTTGGCGGTATATGCCCGGAGATACAGTCTGCTTCACTTCTCTTCAACCTTATAAAATTAAGGTGAGTGGCAGGACAAAGCACTTCATCAATGTCTTCGGTGAAGAAGTAATGGTTGGAAATACAGATAAGGCTTTAGCTGAAACGTTGAAAGCACTTCCCGCAATTGTTTCAGAATATACTGTTGCTCCTATATTCATGAATCAGTATAAAAAAGGAGGCCACCTTTGGTTGATCGAGTTCGAAAAAGTTCCTGATAATATTGCAGCCTTTGAGATTCTATTAGATGATAACCTCAAAAAGATTAACTCTGATTATGCCGCCAAGAGATTTAAAGATATGGCTTTGTCAAGACTCCAAATTCAATTGGTACCTAGTGGAACATTTCACAAATGGATGGCCTCAAAAGGAAAAATTGGTGGGCAAAATAAGGTTCCTAGGCTTTTTAATTCTAGAAAATATGTTGATGAACTATTGGGGTTTATGGCTAATAATTAGATGTTCTTATTAACCGCAAAGTAGACCACTAAGGTAGCGCAAAGGTTGCAAAGTTTTTTTGAGTATATCCCAAGCTTAGGAATGATACATTAATAAAGTTCGCTTTTATACGCAGGTATTTTATTTTTCAACAAGGCAAAAAACCTGCCTACCGGCAGGCAGGCGTAGACAATGCAGGGCATTGGCGAGGCTTTTTAACGCTGTAGAATAATAAAATAACAAGTAGAAAATGTTACTTTATTATTGAATCATTCTTTAGCGCCCCTTGCGTAAAAACTTTGAGCCCTTTGCGGTTAAAAAAAGTCTAGCTTAGTAAGTAAATACATTCTTTTACAGATTCCTTCCAATATTTAGGAGCAATTCCATATCTACTTTTTATCTCAGTCAAATCCAGAACGCTCCACTTTGGACGTGCAGCTGGCGTTGGATAGTCAGAAGAAGGTATTGGATGAATGTCGATATCAATATTTGCTTCTTCAAAAATATAGGATGCAAAATCAAACCAGGAGATCTTTCCTTCTCCAGAAAAATTCAATATTTGACAACCACTTATCGGATCAGATTCAATTTGTTTCAGAATCTTCATGATTGCTGTTGCTATATCACCAGCATAAGTAGGTGATCCTATTTGATCATTGACAATATTTAATATTGATTTCTCTTTCCCAATTTTGAGCATGGTCTTTAAAAAATTATGTCCAAATTCAGAATACACCCACGAAGTTCGAATTATAATCGCATTCACTGGGCTTTGCTCAATCACCTCTTCACCCATTTTTTTCGATTGAGCATAAATACTTTTGGGTGATGTAGGTGCTTTTTCGCTCATTGGAACATTCATCCCATTGTCATACACATAGTCAGATGAAAAATGAACTAAAAGTGTATCATTAGAAATACAAACAGCCGTAATAAAATCTAAAGCCTCCGCATTTATGGAATATGCCTTTTCTCTTTCTGTTTCTGCTTTATCGACAGCAGTATAGGCTGCACAATTAATGAACACATCGGGCTTGTGTTTTGTAAATACAGCATCCAGCGATTCTTTACTGGCAATATCTAGGCTTTCTTTATCATAAAAATGAAACTCAAATTCTTGCCAATCAAAAACAATTTTTTGAAATGACTTCCCTATTTGCCCATTTGCGCCCGAAACAATGATTTTTTTCATTGAAGTGATTTAAAAAAGTATTTTAAAATGATTTGTTTGTGCTTGGTTCTCAAATTGAAACGATTTTTGAAGAACATAGCCATAGCTATGTAATGAAAAAATTGTAATAAGTTGAAAATCAATGACAAGCAAAGGAATGAACAATATGTTTTTAAACCACTTCATTAAAATGTATTCTATTCGTAAGGTATATGATTCTTGAATGTAGGATTTTTCTTGTCTTTATCTGACAATATTACTTCATCAGCAGTTAATATCCAGTCAATATCCAGAGCAGGATCATCAAAACTTATCCCTTCTTCAGCTTCAAAATTGTAATCATTATCTACTTTGTATAAAAACAAAGCAGTAGGACTCAACACAATGTATCCATGAGCAAACCCTTTTGGAACAAGTAGTTGTTTTTTGTTGGATCCACTTAAAATTATGGAAAATGATCGTCCAAAAGTTTTTGATTTTTTTCTAATATCAATCACTACATCAAGAATTTCTCCATAAGCCACTCTCACTAACTTTGTCTGTCCAAAAGAAGCTTTTTGGTAATGAAGTCCTCTTAAGACTCCCCTTTCAGAAAAAGCTTCATTGTCCTGAATCCAATCAAATTTATAACCAAGATCTTGAAGTGTTTTTTCATTATAAGATTCAAAAAAATATCCTCTTTGATCCCCCCATACTTTTGGTTCGAAGACAACTAGATCGTCGATATTTGTCTTAATTACATTCATCAAAAATCTTATTTTTCTCTAAAGAAAAGGCTAATTGGAACTCCAGAAAAGTCAAAATTGGATCTCAATTTATTCTCTAGAAAGTTCTGGTAAGACTCCTTTATATGTTTTGGATGATTGCAGAAAAAAGCAAATGCTGGATAGTAGAGAGGCAATTGGGTTATGTATTTTATTTTAATTTGTTTTCCTCTGTGCGCTGGTGGAGGATTTCTTTCGATTACTTCCAACATTAATTCATTAAGAACAGAAGTTTTAATTTTTCTAGTACGATTTTTATGTACTACAATAGCCGCTTCGACAGCTTTAAAAATTCTTTGCTTTTCCAAAACAGATGTGAATACTACAGGAATATCATTAAACGGAGCTATTCTTTCCTTTAATTTTATTTCAAAATCTCTAGCAGTATTGGTCTCCTTTTCTGCCAAATCCCATTTATTGACCAATATCACAACTCCTTTTCTCCTTCGCTGGATCAAGCCAAGAATACTCAGGTCTTGAGATTCCAACCCATCTACTGCGTCAATCATCAAAAGACAAACATCCGCCTCATCGATAGCTTTTACCGCACGTATTACTGAATAAAACTCTAAATCTTCGTGTACTTTACTTTTCTTTCGAATTCCTGCAGTGTCTATAAGATAGAACTCATTTCCAAATTTGTTGTATTTGGTATAAATAGCATCCCTAGTCGTCCCAGGTTTATCGGTGACTATATTTCTGTCTTCACCTAATAAGGCATTTGTCATCGAGGATTTTCCAACATTTGGTTGTCCTACTAATGCCAATTTTGGAATCTCACTATCTAGTTCATCATCGACTTCGTCTGGAAGTACATCAGTGATAGCATCCAAAATTTCGCCTGTTCCGCTCCCTGAAATTGATGACAAGAAAAAAGTATTTTCAAATCCTAAACTCCAAAATTCATTGGCTTGTAATTGTCTTTGGTTATTATCTACTTTATTGACTGCAACAAAAATTGGCTTGTCCGACTTTCTCAACATATTTGCCACTTCCTCATCCAAATCCGTAATACCAGTAGTCACATCTACCATGAAAATGATAACCTCAGCCTCTTCAATTGCTATGTTCACTTGACTACGAATTGCAGCCTCGAATACATCGTCAGAGCCATGTACAAAACCTCCAGTATCTACAACAGTAAAATTCTTACCATTCCAGTCACTCCAACCATAAATTCTATCTCGAGTCACACCACTAATATTATCGATTATTGCTTTTCGTTGTCCAATTAATCGATTAAAAAGTGTGGATTTCCCTACATTTGGTCGCCCTACTATTGCTACTACGTGTGCCATTATTACTTTCTAATTTTTCTTTTCAGGAGATTATTTACTATCTTTTATAAATTCTCCTTTTAGTACTTGAATCCTATCATAAGATTCTTTTTACCAATTAAAGTGCAAAAGTACGGAATTGCTTATTGGTATTGGCTTTATTAGTCTTCCGTTTTCGCTATTATTGATTCTTTTAACCGAAAGGGCGCAAAGAAATTTGCAAAGGTCAGGAAGTCAGAGCATAATTAAGATATTTCCTTTGCGATCCTTAAGTGATCCTCCGCGATCTTTGCGGTTAAGAAAAAACCGGTCTCTCATTTTTCGATTTTTTCATAATACTTTGCTATTGCCCAATCTTCCATTCCTCTCATTTCTTTCTCGTCTTCCTCCGTTTTATCCTTATATCCTATCAAATGCAACAATCCATGAGCTAATACTCTAATCAATTCCTTCTCAAAAGTCGAATTGAAAGTAGTTGCATTCTCTTTAATTCTATCAATACTTATAAAAATGTCACTTTCAATCTCCTTCCCCTGTTTATATGGAAATGTGATTATATCCGTGTAGTAATCGTGATTCAAATATTCTTTATTGATATTCAAAAGATATTCATCACTACAAAAAATATATGAAACCTGAGAAATCACTTTGTCTTTAGAAGTTGCTATACTTTCCAACCACACAGTTAACCGCTCCTCTTTGGGCAATTGAAATTCAATTTCTTCTTTATGATACACTATGGGCATATTTTCTTTACTTCAAAAAATTAAATCCTTTTGCTATTTCTTTCATAGGAATGATACATTAATAAAGTTCGCTTTTATACGCAGGTATTCTATTTTTCAACAAGGCAAAAAACCTGCCTGCCGGCAGGCAGGCGTAGACAATGCAGCGCATTGGCGAGGCTTTTTAACGCTGTAGAAAGATAAATTAACAAGTAGAAAATGTTACTTTATTATTGAATCATTCCTAAGCGTCATTAGCGACTTAGCGGTAAACATAAAAAGAGCACCGAATTCACTCCAGTGCTCCTTATTATTTTGATTTTGCAACGTTATTTTTTAATTTAAATCCTAGCTTAATTTAAAAAACATTTGTACAGTACTACCATTGTTTGCGAAGGATAGCTTGTCTGCCAATCTTGACATGATGTAAACTCCTCTACCACCACAAGACTCCAAATTTTCTGGAGCGGTAGGGTCAGGAATTTCATTCGGGTCAAAACCTTTTCCTTCATCTGAAACAGAGATTGCAATTCCACTCGATTGGCCTTCCATATTGATTCTCACTCTTTTACTTTCGTCTGCATTATTGCCGTGTATTATGGCGTTGTTTACAGCTTCGGTGATACTAATCAAAATGTCAGGAAACCTTACCTCAGTAATTTTGAGGTCGAGTTGTGCATCTCTTAAGTAGTTTTCAACTTTTAAAATGTTGTTTGGGTTTGAACTAATAGTTAACATTTTACTACTCATTTTCGATTTTCCTTTATTAACTGAAAAACCAATGTATACTACTCTCCTTTTAAGGCTTTGTAGTATTCATCTACTAGATATTTATAATAAGGTCTTAATGCAGGAGATACGGTTTTGTACATTTCTAGCTCAGCTTCTCTCTTTTTTATATACTCTTTGAGGGAAGGTGGAAGCTCTCTTTTTTTCTCCGATGCTATTTCTGCTTTTCGCTTATTATCAAATTCTCGTTGTCTTTCAGCCTTTTCTGCTTCTAACAATCTAGTTGTTATATCCTGCTGACGTTTCAGCATTTCATTATCGAGACGTTTATTTACTAAATCCGTCTCTATTTTATCCATTTCATCTATTATCGCTTCAAGCTCTTTGGTGCCCCTTCCTTGTTCTTTGGCATCTTTTTGCATGTCTTGAAGCGCTTTTCTCATAGCCGCTTGTCGTGCAGCTGCTTGTGCAAAATCTTTGGACGAAGGTTTCTCTCCTTTACCCATTTTTTCTTGCATCCCTTTCATCATCCCTTCCATACCCTGACTGCCTTCCGACATCTTATCCTTGGGTACTTTTCCATTCTTACCTTGTCCCTTTCCTCCAGGCTTATTGCACATTTGACTTCCTGGCATACTAGCACCCATTTGTTCTTGCATACTTGCCATCGACTCAGCTAACATTAGAGCAAGATCATTGACGTTTTTCATTGTCCTTCTCTGATTGTCAGCAGCTTCTGGCTTTTTACGAGCTTCTAGTTCAGTAAGGCTTTCTTTCATATTAAGCTTTACCTCCCCAACTTTTTCTAGAACAAAAGTTTCTATCTTATCGTTCCGATTGGCTAATGCAGTAAGGCTATCCTCGACCAATTTGAAGTCATCTTTCAGTTTAAACTGTTCTTGGACCAACTCTACATATCTTGGAGTTACTGACCTCGTTCTTTTCAAATCATCAATCAATTCTTCTTGATCAAATGAAAGATTCACAAGGTTTTCAAGCAATTGACGAATCATCTTTATGTCTTCTGATTGCTGCTCTTCTTCACCACTTTCCATACTAGATTGCAAACTCCCTGCCATTTCCTTCATCTTCTTCGCTGCTCCCTTTTGTGACTTAGACGCTCTTTTATTGTCACTTTCTTTCATTTGCTCACTAGACTTCTCCATATCTTCTTGGATGTCCTCCATCTTCTCTTCATTCTCATCTCCCAGATTTTTGGGTTGTTCTAGCTCTTCATTTTTTTCTTCAATCTTCTCCATTTCCTCTTTCAACTCTTCCATCTTCTCATTCAGCTCCTCTTGTTCTTTTTTGATCTGCTCGTCAGATTTTTTCTCTTGCTCTGTTTCTTCTGCAAGTTTCTCTTGCTCTTCGGCTAATTTCTCAAGTGCTTCAATTTGGTCTTTTACTTCCTTTTCTAATTCTAGAGATTTATACAACTCCAAGAGTCTATCCATTTCTTTCTCCATGGATTCATTACTCATCTCCATTTGCTCCATCATTTCGAGCGCACTTTCTTTTTCCAACTCCTGCATAAGCTCTTGGATCTTTTCCATAAGCTCCTGTGTCTTTGGATCTACAGCTTCCTCAAACATTTCTTTAAGCTTCTCTTGCTTTTCAAGAATCTCCTCTCTCTTCTCTTCCATCTCCTCCTGAATCTTGAGGTTTTCTTCAAATTTCTCTTTTGCCTTTTCTAATTTTTCTTGAATCTTCTTTTGTTCTTCAAGAAGCTTTTCCAATTCCTTTTTATCCTGCCAATCAAGCTCCTTCTCTTGCAATAATTTTTCCCTCATCTTTCGATAATTCTCTCTTAGCTTCTCCATATCTTTAAGAGATTCTTTCAAATTATCTTTTATCGCTTCTTCATTTAGATTTTCGATATCCTTGAGTTCTTCTATGCTTGGCTTCTCAAAACTCATTACCCCAGTCTTAGCAGACTTACTGCCATTTACACCATCATTATCCTTTGCCTCGAAATAGTAAGATACATTCTCACCTGGTTTAAGACCAAGCTCTGCAATATCAAAAGTGTGTTCATATTGAGCCTCTCTCGATTTTGGATCATTAAGTTTTAAAGTTTGCAATGGCATTTGACCTCCACTAGCTTTTGTAATATTATAATTGAAAGTCAGACTATTCAATCCATAATCATCACTTGCTCTGCCTACAAAAAACAATATTGTCTTCTCAAGGCTATCTACAAATTGTTCTACATTGATTGTTGGATATTGATCTTTGATTACATTCAATGAATAACTTACAGAGTCACCATTTGGCACATGCTTATTTGCTATAAATACTTTGTAGAAATCATTATTCCTAATTCGCTTTTTGAAAGAGAATTCGTCATTTCCTTTTTGTTCAGCCTTATCAACTTCCTTTTTTGACGAGAATTTCAATGTGACATTTTCTGTATTTAATGTATTAAAATCCCACTTTACACTTGTCCCTTCTGGCAATACCAAATCACCAAGGTTGTCTATAACTTCATCTTTTCTACCTGTATATCTTGGATAATCTAATGCTACACTAAAGTTTGCCAAGTTTGGCTTTGCAAGGACTTTTAGCGTATTATCATCAGAAGAAACAGATCCTGAGAAAATCCTGAATGGCGTATCTTTTTGAACATTTCTGATAGTGTAGCTATAAGTCTCCGCATCTTCTTTTTGTAATCTATATTGAAAATTATCAACTTCAATAAATGCTTCATTAGGCAGGACTTCACCTTCGACTTTTACTTTGATTTTATAATCGTCATATTGAACTACCGTCGGGTCATCATCTTCGAGTAGAAATTTATAAGGAGCCTCTCTCTCAAATTCTTTCCCATTATTGATCAGTCTATGTGTTCCATCTTTTATAATACTTGGCGCCGCAAACAAAATAACAAGGAACAACAACATCGGAGGAAGAGCATATTTCAAATATTTTCTATTCTTCCGCAAATCAATAGCCGTTCTGAAAGGAACTGGGGTTATAGATTCTGTTTTTTGATCGATACTCGCCTCTACCAATGCTAAATTAGCAGAAGATTCAGCTTGCTTTTTAAGTTGAAGTACATTCAGCAATTTATCCTCTACACCTTTAAAGTGATTGCCAATAATATTTGCCGCCTGCTCGTGCGATATCGTTTGTCCTAATCTGAAATACTTGCTAAGCGGAACAATTACCCAATATACTAAAGCGCCAAGGCTAATCAAGATAAATGATCCGAATAATAATTTCCTTACTCCAGTGCCGAAGAAGAAATTATATTCCAATATATTAAAAAGTAAAAAAAGTGCTATAACTAATCCAAGAGTATATAAACCTCCCCTGATTAATTTATTGATGTAGTATTTGCGAATAAATTGATCCAATTTAGTGATCAATACATTGTAATTACTCTTGCTATTTCCCATAAATCCTCTTATTCTACTGCTGTGTTAAAGAACGCATTAACAAGTTGATAGATTCCATTCTGCTCGAAATATATATGCTATAATTTTGTTAAGATCGACATATATACATTCAAACACGTAAAATAAGGATAAAAAAGAGTTTTATCAAGTGTATATATTAAAAATGTGTGGTTTTTATTGGGTGAAGGACAAAAGAATTAAAATTCAGATTGTAATTATTGAGTAATTTCATGATAACGATGTCTTGGTATTTAATTTTTTGTGAAAAAAAAACCACAAAATTGATGATATGAAAGTAAAATTATAAATAATTGAAGACCAAAATTCAATCTTACACTCCCATTATTTAAAGTTCTTTACATCATTTTTTTGATAAAACCTCTTGGTCATTTATATATAATGAGCCAGATAATATTTTATCTAAATCAATTTTCAGGTCTTCAATGTTAATATTTCCTGATATAACAATATCTATATTCTGGTTTAACAATTGCTCAATCGTTTGAGAATTCACGATTCTACTTACATCTGATAGCACTATCATCTCAACTCCTTCTAGTACGTCTATATCATCCATATTAATAACTAGGCATTGAATATGTACGTATCTATAAGAATTTGCATTTATTTCCTCAAAATCCAACTTATTAGGACATTCATAAATTACGTTTAATTGACTAATCATCGGAGGAATTGAATTATCTATTTCAGAGGCATTAAAATCATAAAGCACCTTTCCTTTTATAGTCAGAAGAGAAACAACGCCAAATGGGTCTATTTTTAGGATCCTATTGGATTCTAACACAAACTCTTCAACAGGTTCGGTAGAGGCCGTCATAATATCCTGATAATGAACTGGCGTCTCATCTTTGAAGAATAATTTGAATTTAGTCTCAGGATAATATATTACATACTCCTTTCTTCGCCTTCCTAATACGTAATTTCTTATGCATTTTATTGGATTGTATCGGTCTGGAAAATCTTGAATTTCACCTTTATTATTGACTAATGTATTTGGAGCGTTATTTTTTTCTACTAGATAAAATATGGCTTGATTTGTTATTAATGAATCGACAGCGAGGTCGAGCAAATTATCTCTACTGCTCTCAAGTCTTTCAAAATCTTGTCCGTTATAGTATGTTCGATAGTAAATGTCATTTAGAGTTGAAGTATGCCAATTTAACTTCTGAAGCTCTCCTTTTATATTTACTCGGTAAAGAATGTTACCAATTCTTGATTCGTTTTCTCCACTATTTAGAGGTATATTAAAATAGTGATGAATACTATCGGGTTGATTCTTGATTCTAGCATTAATTGAATTTATTTCTTGAGTACTTCTTCTTACACTTATATTGGCAAAGCCATTAACAAAATGGCTTGCTTCTTCAATACGCATACCTAAGGTTTGAGTTAAGTTCAGAACCTCATTTCCGCTTCTTTCTATTATCTTCCAGTCTCCTTTTTGATTTTTTTCTTGTATGATTGCAAATCCCTCTGAAAATGGAGTTGCTTCCCAGAACTTCCTGCCATCAAATAGTTCGTTACCTTTTGAGTCTAAATATGTAAGCATAAAAGATCCATATTCTCCTTCTACTGGACTATACCCTATAATAATAATATCATTTTGGGGTTGGTACAGAAAACTTTATTTGTTTCCAAAAGATTTAACAAGTTCGCCTTTAAAATTGATTAAGAAGGTAGAGTCTGGAGCACTTAAGGACAAAACCGATTGATTCTTTTCAGTAAGAAAAAATGACTCGTCATGCGTTATCCATCTTTCTTTTATCTCTGTTATCCAGCCATTTGATTCTGAATTATATTGTTTTGCCAAGAATGAAGAAAAAAAACGGTATCACATTATCTTCCAAAGTTAGCACCAAATTTCCATCAAAATCGACTATTTTATATTTATAAGTATCTATACCATTCAGATATCTCGCACCTATGTATTGAGAACTTAAAATCAAGGGTATTAGCATAAATAAAATTGCTACAATACTATTTTTCATCAATCTATTTGGAAGAATTTGCATATTTTTAATAAAAATTTCAATAATCTACTGACGTTTGTATTGGGTACTTGTGTTAGTAACTTTTACTCCTTCATCTAATGTATCAATCTGAGTCGAAATCGTTTTAAAATTCATTTCTTCAAATTCTTCTACATAATTCACCGTATTGACAGAAAAATCAGAACTTTGACCATTCGAATTGAGTACAGTAGATACTATCAAAATATCCTCACCTCCTCTCTCCTGCAGTGCCCATTTGATGTCATTTGTCCAATTTTCATTCTGATCATATAAGAAACCACAATTAGTATCTAGAAAGCGCACATAAAAATTCTTTTGGAAAGTTGACGGTTGAGATTCATTTACAGATATCTCAGATGTATGTGAACCTTCCCAGTATCCAATTATGTCATCGGCCTTGTATGTCCGTTCTTTTGAGCAACCAAAAAAGGCTGCCAACATAAATAAAAAAATCAAAATTCTAAAGTTTAGTATATTCATCTTGCTTTGTTTTATTTATCGTATTCTTTGATCATGTATTTTCTGCTTATTGTCGGACAAAGAAGGTTCTATGTCCTCTCTTATAAAAGACCCCATTAATGGTGGAGGTGTCAATTGAATATGTTCTGAAATTCATTTCTTCAAATTTTTCCAGATAGCCAATGGCATTGGTAGAAAGAAAAGAACTTTGCCCTGATGAATTCAATGCCGTAGATATATATAATAAATCTTCTATTTCTCTTTCCTGAAACACCCACTTGATATCATTCGTCCAGTTTTCATCTCTATCATACAAGGAGCCACAGTTATTATCAAGAAATCGAATATAAAAACCTTCCTCGTAAGGTGTACCTGGGATTCCATCTAATGTGATATTAGTTTTTTTCAATGCTTGCCAATAACCGATAATAGAATCTCCCTTATAGACCGGATCTTCTGAACAACCTAATGAGATTACTCCCAATAAAAACACAATTAATAACGTAGTGTTGCTATTTCTGTATGACATGTTTGGTAGAAATTATTTGTTGGTGATTATTAATACTTATAATATATATTCCAGAGATGAATTCTTGTTCAATTGCAAATTGATTTAATCCTTCATCGATCTGAACTTCCATTTCATAGACAACGGCTTCGTAGGTGTTTCTTATAATTAGATTCGTCCGAAATGCCCTATCGGATTCATACTTCACGACAAATCCTTCATCACTAGGATTAGGTATAGTTGCCAACTCATTGTCATTATGCTTATAATTAGGACGTCGACTTTCACTATTGGATTTTATTATCTCAAGTGCCAATTCTTTGGTCAATTCCATTTCAATAGATTGCGTTCCGCCTTCATCCATAAGGAGTGATGCTATATCGTCCAGTTGATTATATCCGCATACTGGATTTCCACTGGTCCCACAATCCGCAGAACATAGATACCACCACTCACCAGTAATTGAACATGTAAATATGATAGCACATACATTGCCACACTCTGGTATATTACCCACAGTGATATCTACCGATCCAGAGATGGGTCCGACAATTTCAGAATACTCTTCTCCGGTCTCTGGATGGGTCACTCTGCAAACATCTGCTGAAAAACAGTGTATACATGGCTCTTCCCCTGAATAACTTTCATTCTCGACTACCCCATCTACATAAATCACATCTTCATCTGGACAGACTATAGCCAATCTGCATTCATTCGGAAAGAAGGTAGTTTGACAGCCATTTTCATCTGTGCCACCTCCACCTACAGTGCCACCACCACCATTATCATTTCCATCACAAAAAACATCAGGATTAAGAGGGCAAGGATCTAATTCGTCTGGAATGCCATCTCCATCTGTATCCAAGGGAGGATCAAAAAATCTACCTTCACAATAGGATGCTATGATAGGATCTCGCAATTGTACTTCTGGTCCATATACATTTTTCGAATCAAAAAGACAATACCCTTTATCCCATTCATGAGGAGGGCAAGTATAAGGAAAAGAAGGATTAATTTCTTCCATCATCTGTCCTGGCCAATTTGGATGAGCATCAATGGCAACATTAGGGGGGATGGTAATGGCCCCTGAGACTATACCAACTACCGTTTCATAATGACTCAATAGATAACCTCCTCCATCACAAGGATTAGCATAATTATTGGGCTCATAAAGAAAATATTGGGGAGCCCATATTGATTCGCTGGTACACATATCATTATAATTGTTAAACTCATCATTAGTATCAATGGGTTCATTGTCATAAAGCACTCCATTTACTGTTGGAATTTCACAATCATAAAAGCAAGCTCTTGTCCCCCAATTATATGGAGGGTCGTGACTATAAAATGGATCAAGTCTTGCATTATCCCATTTATGAAAATAACCATTATACCCCTGCTGTCCAAACTCAATAGGAACAGTTATATCACATACTTCTTCCATTCCAGGAGGAAGTGACATACTTATTGAAACGGAAATACCAGATTCGAATTCATCATCAGTTAATATATATTCTGATGGTCCACTAATAATATATTGGTCTTGATTATTTGAATAATAAATATAAGATGAGGGTCCAGTAGGCCAATTTACTTCTAATGTTGCATATCCTGATACTTCACTAAAGACATCTAACTCATATTGATTCAATATTATTTTTATTTTATCGGTAGTAAACCCAAGAAAACCGCAATCATTATCACAAGGACATACCAGTTCTAAGAATATGAGGTCTCCCATTACACTTGCAAAATAAGTATCATCATTATTAGAAAAATAATAATCACAATCTACACAACCAGAAAAATCTTCTGTTTTAGAATATCCACAATAATTTGTAGCTGTGACCCTAAAATTCCCAGTATCTCCATCTTGATAGATATAATCAAGCAATTCTTCTTTGGTTTGCAAAAGTCTAAAATCAACGATTTCGTATTCTTGATTGATCTTCTTTTCTACTTTGACACTGAAGGGACCTTGCCCATAGTTTTGGCTAGGGTCAAAAATCATCGTAAAAGGAGAGGTACAATCTGCCGTAATGAAATTGGTTACAAATTGAAAGTTCACAGGGTCACAAATTGCGTCTATAGATTCAGATTTGGAGCAACCACTTTGATCTGTAACTGTCACAGTATACGTCCCCTCTTCGACTTCATCTAAAAAGAATGTATTTGCACCTGTATTCCATTCATATTCGTAAGGAGCATTACCACCACTCGCTAGTGCTGAAATAATAAATTCTTCAAAATTTGGATAGATGACTTCAATATCAATAGAAATCTGATCGGAAACTAGATTGTGAGAAAAGTATTCTGCATTACCACAGTCATCTGTAATCGTTGCCATATATTCCCCAGCTTGAAGATTCGAAATAGTAAATGATGTCTGACCATTATTCCATATGATCTCGTATGGATTTAACCCTCCTGATGCACCTAAAGCTATCTCACCATTGGCATTGCCATCACTCTCACAATTGTTTTTGATATTAGTTGAAATTACCATTGGCTCTAAGCCCCAATCTTCCACTTCATAAGAGGCTTCTAAAGAACATTCATTGGACTGATCTGTAATCGTGACAGTGTATATTCCTGTAGCGAGGTCTTCAATAAGGAACTCTGTACCCCCATTGCTCCAAGCATATTCGAGCACACCATTCCCAACAGGAGTAGCCAAGACAGCTACTATTCCAGTATTGAGTCCTGCACATGTATTACTTACAGACGAATTGATAATAATTGCTTGACCATCGACAGGTACTGTATATTCTATGCTGATAGTACATCCTTCTGCTCCTGTAATGGTGAGCTGATATGAGCCTCCTTCCAAATTCTCTATTAATTTACCAGATTCACCATTGCTCCATTCATAGGTATAAGGAGCACTCCCTCCTTGAGGACCTGTATTTATCTCTAGCACACCTGTATTGTCGTCACATTCACTCTTACCTATAAATACAGACATCCCATCCGTGACTATTGGGTCAGAATCTTTGATAAATGTAGTCGATGAAGCTGTACACAAATTGACATCTGATACAGTCACCGTATAGAATTTAGAATTTAGTCCAGAGCGAAAGTTACCAGACTGAGTATCATCATCACTCCATGCATATGTGTATGGGGATTCTCCTTCAAAGACATTTACCTGTATAGACCCATCATTATCACAAGAAGCGGTCTTGTCAAATTGGATTTCGATTGCCTTGAGTTCAATTTCAAATTCAAAATGATAGGTACAACCTTCTCCATAATTCAACTGAGCCGTATAGATTCCTTCAGACAGATCGGTAAAGTTGCTGATATTTGTTGTAATTTCGAAAACATACTTTGTGTTATCAGTCTGGTTTTCTACATATATATTGAGAGGAAAATCATCAGTATCTACATCAGAAATGATCAATTCTAGCTCTCCGAAATTCTCTTCGCATGCAGAATTGGAAATATTGTATTCGATTTGTTCCTCTTCTAATATGAAAGGACAACATTTGACCTCCCAACAGCCTCTGGCCTCTCCACATAGATTGTCGGTGACTGTCACACAATATTCTCCCGGAATCAAGTCACTGATTTCTTCGGTAAGCGCACCATTACTCCATTCTATATAAAATGGACCATCTGGATTGGATATATCAAGGTTTATAGAGCCATTGTTACAATCTTCGGTATTGATGGCATTGGTCACAATACCACTGATAGATCCAGATAAAATTGTAATTTCCTCATTTCCTGGTAATGCCATTGAAGGACTATACAAGAGGCTGATTAATAGTATTATTGTTATGTATTTCATGTGAATTAGTTTTATCTATGATTTTAATTTTACACTCTATTGGTTAAGTTGTGCTTCATAATTTTTCCATTCTTCTCGTTCGAATAGTGGGATTTTTGTGCCGTAGAGTTCTTTCCATGCTTTTGTTCCTTCTTTGGGGAGTTTGTGATCTTCTTTGGTCTCATTTTTGATCGATTCCCAAATAGCATCGATTTCTTTTTGGGGTACAGTTTTGGTATATCTTTCCTCAAAAAAACTTAGCCAGTTTTCCTCAGAGTCTTCTTTATATTTATAGCCATCCCTTATAGATACATGCTTGTCTATCAAATCTGAATTTACAGATATTAAATCTCCGTCCATATTCAGAAAATGCTTAAGAAAATAGTCTCTGCCTATATAACTTAGTTGAAAGTGATCAAGTGCTTTATAGATATTGTACTTATAGTTTTCTCTTGGCACGAATAAATTTCCACCCTTTGTAAAGTACCAAACATCGTTTATTTTAACTCCCCAAAACATAAAAACCCAATCATTTCTTGCAGCCTTCCTATCTAATTCACGAAAATTAATAGTCCCAACCAGCTTATTTTTATTTCTATTTAAGATAAGGAGTCTATCTACTTTAAAATTCGATTGATATAGAAAACTTTTCAAATTTTCTCGTTTAACTTTTATTGACTCTTCTAACCATAACAGAGTTTGTCGATGTATATCTGCATAGTCATCAAAATTTTTATTTACATATTCTTCAATGTTTAATTGAAATTCCAATTCATTTTCAGATTTACATGAATAGAAAAAAGAAAAAAGTACTATTAGGAGTATTCGCATTTTATTTTCTTGGTTTTATATACCCAGGTCTTCCACTTAAAATATTAAAAAGCCAACCATAACTTGCCATTATGTGGGCCTCCACAAAGTTTTTTACCTTTTCTTCTGAATCAGGTATAAAAACATTGAAACTATTATCATTTGGCAACCCCCTCACTCTAGCCTGCGGTGCCACCCCATCCTGGCTACACTTTTTATCTCCATTTGGTGTAAAGTTACTGCCATACTGAAATACAGATTCAAAAAGGCTCAAATCTACTACTACATCATCCTGTATATCTGGTGAGTAAGACGCAAATTCTTCCTCGGTATACGCTACGGCATTCTCAGGTGCTACAATATAGTAATTTCCAAAGGTATTGCCAGGTGCCAATTTCTCAGTTAAATAATCAATCATCCCTTTTGAGTAAGCATATCCCATGCTATGTGCTACGATATCTATCTTACCAGTGATTTGAGTCTTGTCATCGGACATTCCGACATCAATACTATCAGTTACCATTTTATTCCAAATTCGGACGCCTGCACCTAACCCATGCGTATATCGAATAAAAAATCCCGATCCATTTGGAACATCATTCAAAGTGCAGAAATAATTGAGACAAGCATATTTGAATGGCAAGCATGTAAGCGCGCTCGTCAAAAAACTTATTTCTGAAAAATCATCCGTAATCATTTGCAAATGATTGGAAGTCGCTATGGAGTGATGCCCATCCACATAGATGACATTATTATTGATTCGTTTGGCAAAGCCTACTCCTGCCTCACCCCAATAGTCACCATCTTCAAAGTTATCAAAACAGGTATTGATGGCATCTTTAGGATCTTTTGTAGGATATTCTGACCCTCCTTTGTACCATTTTTTCCCGGGCGATAGTCCGAGGATTCTATACCCATTGACCAGAATGAGAAGATTTTCTTTGTCTGGTGGATCCAAATAGTCTAATAGTTTGTATTTATAACTAATATTGTAGTATTCTAGACAATTCTTAAACATATCAGCTGTAACATCCCACTTTTTAAAGGTGTAGCTCGCCTTTATTATTCCATTACAAAGTTTGGATAATGCTTCCGTTTCAGTATCACTGTCAATATCTAATTCTAAAAAATTGAGGCGAACATCACTGTCAGTGCAAATTTCAAATGAATTAATAAAACCTAATGTAGTACCATTATTATTTAATAAGGGCTTATCAAGTAAAACTATAGAATTTCCTTCTTTAGGCATCTTGACTCCCACAGCCTCATAAGACACATCTGCAAGCATAATGTTCTGAGCAAAAATCACCTTACCCAAAAACTTAGCATCAAACTCGAAGGTAGGGTCTCCATTTTTCATTGCGCATAACAAGTCGTAGATTAGTTCTTTACTCGCCCTTCTGGTTATTGGCCACAGCGTCCAAGTCGGGCTACAAGATTCAATCTCATAATTGAAGCCTCCATCCTTTACTGACTCTAGATCAAAACATTCAGTAGTATATTGGTTGGATTCAAACGAACAGGAAAAATTATCGCATCCTTGTGCTATATTTACTACTTCAATTACACATTCATTACAATCTGAAATAGGAGTAGAGAAGTCTTCATAGAATTCAGCATTTATAGGGTTAAAGAAGCCGTTGGAAATGACATAATCTTCATTCCTTTGATAATTTTGCCAATCCTTATTGGCAGACTTGAACTTAATAAAACTTCCATAGGTCGTACTTGAAAAATTATTATCTATATAAATATCCGATGCATCTGATGGAAGTTGGACTGCCAGTCGTGTAGGCGTAAATATGTGATTATTACCAATTTCTTCATTGCCTATTTGACATTGAGTCTCCAATGTATATCCACCTGTTGGATTAGGCATTGCCAAGTTACTCAGTATAATTCTAAGATGTTCAGCAGTCGCTTTATCTTGATCTGCATTATTCTGATCGTCCGAAATTATCTGATTATGGATGGATTCCAGATGACTCTTGTGTTCTTGGTTTTTAGGGATATCTCCTTCGAAAGGTATCACGCCTTTGATATATAATTTTCCATTTATATCGTCTTCAGTTATTGAGTATTCATGTATCCAGAAAGATAAAGGATTAGAATAAAATTCTTCCTCCAATTCATTAATACCAATATCGCAAATACATGAATTTTGACTTTTTACCTCTATTGCATCATATTCATCACTGTCGAATGGCTTGAAATTATTGACTACATTGGATATTATCTTATCCTGATTCAGGTCTATATACTCAAATTCATTGCTAAACTTTATCTTGCCTGGTTCACAAGACATTCTACTATCACTCTCTTCATTTTTTAAAGAAGATTGATCTATAACTATTGGAACTGAGTAGAAGCAATTGTTTATAAAGTAGTTTTCTATGCCCTCTGATGATTGAAGGTCATGCACTTTAAAGATTATTTGTTTGCTACACAAAATGTTATTTACACTTTTTTCAACAGTCAGTTTATAAATACCCGGAAATTTCAATTCCTGACTTTGTCCATGTAATATGACGGAAAATGGAAGTATAGGATAGACTAGCTCCCATTTGTAGGATTCAAATGTCTCAATACAAGTAACATCCGATGTCTTCCCTGGGCAAATTCCAGGCTCTTTAGGAAAAGTGGTAACTTCAAAATCTTGGTATTTAAAGTTAAAGCTTTCTTGACATAAAACATTTTGGCAAACAAGAGTAATGCATATAGCAATACAAGTAATGAATTTAATGTTCATAATTGAAATTGATTGGTTTATAATAGTAATTAGTATAAAATCTTAAAACCAAGTGAATCACAATTAACACATAGATAATTCACTATAATTTAATCAAAGTTAACAATAAAACCTAACAGTATAACCATATAATCTGTCTACATTCGAAATCCACATACTTTACTTAGGCGTAAATTTTCAATATATGTTAAAATAGTATTTATGTAAATATTTAAACCCCAGAATTATAAATAGCAAATTTCTATTCCTTTTTTAATAATAAAACTTGTTTTTCAAATTAGAGAAATGTGGTTTCTACGCAAAGTTTACGTAATTCTACTCTAATCCTTAAATCTCCTTATTATTAAATAATCGTACTAATAGGAAAAGTACAACAATAAAAAAAGAAAAATCAGATTTGATCCAAGGGCTTAGACCAATAAATAACAGGAAGGATATTTTTCACTATACAATAAACATTCATGCTTTTTTTAAACCTACTTCACCTCAATCAAATCCATATCAAATACAAGCACAGAATTAGCAGGTATTTTCGGACTTACTTGCCCACCATATCCAGCTCCAGGCGGCACTATCAATTTACATGACCCTCCTTCCCCAATTTCTTTTAGCCCTATCCTCCAGCCTTCTATTAGACCAGATAATTGAAACTCAATATTAGAATTAGCATCAAATTGATTTCCATTAGTCAGTTTACCTACATAATTCACTACTACTCTGCTATTTATATGAGGTTTTGTGTCATTTCCTGGCTCATTAATTACAATATGTACTCCTTTATCTAATTCTTTGGTTGTCAAATTATTAGCAGCTATGAATTCATCGACACTCAAATCAGCAATTTCCTCGCTACAAGCTGTAAATAACATAGCGAATAATACCAGGTATAAATATTTCATATTGTAAATTTTATTCGATCGTTAATCAATTTTTATTAAATCAATTTCAAAAATTAGTGGAGAATTTGGTGGAATACTACCCCCAACATTAGAACCATATCCTACGCTTGCTGGCAATACTAAAGTACAAGATCCCCCTTCCCCTAGTTCTAGAAGTCCAATTTGCCACCCTTCAATAAGTTCGGCTAATTTGAATTTCACATTTTCTCCCTCATCAAAAACTAATTCGTTAGTCAGTTTTCCAGTATAATTTCCTGTGACTTCACTAGCCAATGTAGGACGTTTTTCATTTCCTTCTGTATGGACAACGATATGAACACCTTTTTCGAGTTCTTCTGTTTCCAAATCATTTTCAGTGATATATTCATCTAACGACAATGTTGAAAAAACATTTTTTAAATCTACGTCATATATTAAGGTTGATTTAGCTGGAATAGTGCCACTCGCAAAATTTCCAAAACCCATTGCATGAGGAATAATCATAGTACAAGAGCCTCCTTCACCAATTTCTTTCAACCCAATAAACCATCCTGGAATGATATCACTTAATAGATATTTAATATCATCATTGCGGTCAACTTCAGTCTCATCTGTCAATTTACCAACTAATTTCACTTGGACGACATCGTCAATCGCAGGCTTGACATCATTTCCTTGATCATGAATAATAATGAATACTCCATTTTCAAGCTCTGTTGCCACCAAATTATTTTGGTTGATATACTCCTCAGGGGTCAATGATTCTGTATCGCTTCCACAAGAAAATAAAAAAGCAATCGTAAAAATCAAGAGTAAATGTCTCATGTTATAACAATTTTTGTTTTTAAGAAGGCGCGAAAGTACAAAACATGAATGAATTAATTTCTGCTGTCACTTACTCAAATAAAAATTGTCCTAAATAAAATCATTTTATAACAAAAAAAAGCTCCTAAAAGTTAAAAAAAAGAGCTTAAGAGCTCAACAACATAAAAGCTAAATTACTCAAGGCTTAAAATGGAAATTCGAAATCAATCTTATCAGCTGAAGCTCCAATCTTTCCTATCTCTTCAATCTCTCCAATCTCTCCAATCTGTCCAATCTGTCCAATTCCCCCCAATCTCTCAATCCACAAAAGCCATTTCAACCTGCTTAGTTTCCAGGTCAGCACTCACAATCCGCACTCTTACTTTCTCTCCCATTGAAATTATTCGCTTTGATTTTTTACCAATAGCTTTCAATCTACTTTCAGCCAATTCGAACGAATCATCCATTCTATCAAAAGTGACCATACCTTCTACCAATGAGTCCTGAAGTTTTATAAACATTCCTCTTTCAATCATACCAGATATTACGCCATCAAATTCTTCTCCGATATGACCTTTGATATATTCGACTTGCTTGTATTTTACAGACTCTCTTTCTGCGTCAGTAGCTTTCCGTTCTTGTAGAGAAATATGTTTCGCTTTAGTTTCTAATTCCTCCTTATTTACACGAAATGTACCTTTTATATTTTTGTCCAAATACCTGTGCACTAATACGTCACTATATCTTCTAATAGGTGATGTGAAATGTGTATAGTGATCAAATGCAAGTCCATAATGTCCTATGTTATCAGAAGTATATTCAGCTTTTGACATGGTTCTTATCGCCAATGGTTCAAGCATTTTCAATTGTTCATTGGTCTTAGCAGCTTCATACAATCCATTAAACGACTTTGCGACCTCGGCTGGTGTATTTAGATTCATTTTATAACCCAATTCTTTGGCAAACAAAGCAAAATCTGCTAGTTTATCTGGATTAGGTTCGTCATGAACTCTGTATATAAATGGTACTTCAGGTGAAGGTTTTTTAGCAATGAATTTCGCTACACTCTTATTTGCCAGAAGCATGAAATCTTCAATTAGCATATGTGCCTCCTGTCTTGCTTTGACATACATACCTATAGGTTTGCCAGCCTCATCTAACTCAAATTTTATTTCATCTGATTCAAATGAAATAGCCCCATTTCTAAATTTCTGTTTTCTTAATTTATGGGCAACTTTATTTAGAAGTAATATTTCTTTTGCAAAATCTCCTTTACCAGTTTCTATTACCTCTTGCGCTTCTTCGTAGGTAAACCTTCGATCAGAATGAATTACTGATCTGCCAAACCATTCTTCAATGATCTTACATTTCTTATCAAAAATAAATGAAGCTGTAAAAGTATATCGATCTACATGTGGATTCAAGGAGCACAAATCATTACTTAACTTTTCTGGAAGCATTGGCAACACTCTATCTACAAGATATACTGAAGTAGATCTATTGAGCGCTTCTCTATCAAGTGGGCTTCCTTCTTTTACATAATGCGTCACATCAGCAATATGTACACCGATTTCGAATTTTCCATCTTCTAATTCTTCGTAAGAAAGGGCATCATCAAAATCTCTGGCAGTTAACGGATCTATTGTAAAAGTTGTAGCTTTTCTAAAATCTCGTCTATTTGCTACTTCTGATTCTATTACACCTGGTTGAATATCTTTGACTTGCTCCAGGACTTCTGGTGGAAAATCCAAGTCAAAACCATTACTCAACAAAATGTTTTGCATTGCAATATCATTTTCGCTTGCCTCGCTCATTACAGTGGTGACCTTTCCCCATAATTTCTTATTGTTCCCTTGTCCCCAATCTGTGATTTCTACGACTACAGGATCACCATCATTGGCATTATTTTGATCTTCAAGCTTTATATAAATATCTTTAATTGGGCCATGACTAAGAGGATAAACAATAGCATATTTCCTATCGTCTCTGAGTCGTCCAATTACATGAGTTACTGATCTTTTCTCAATATTTAGTATTGAGCCTTCTGGTTTTCTTTTACCAGGTATTTTGGGGACTCGTACTTTGACAATATCTTTGTTCATGGCACCATTAAGGTTTTTTTCATGAATATAAATGTCATTTTCCAAGCCTTCCACAATAACATATCCCGCACCACTTCTTATTAATTCTATCTGACCAATATATATTTTTGCAGGAGTTGATTTAGATTGTGCTTCTATACTCGCACTTCTATCCCATCTATATTTATCTTCTTGAACATTGTATAATACTCCTTCTTCGGCTAGTTTTTTAAGTGCGTGTGTAATTGAATCTTTGTTATTTGTAATTTGTAATTTCTTGATTACTTGGTTAGCGTTAAATCTTTTGGTTTTATCTTTTGAAAATAGTTTTATAAGTTGACCTTTTAATTGTTTTAAAGGTAATTTTTTACCTTTAATAAAGGTTTTTCTTCTTTTAGACATTTGTCTGATTTTGGTTAAAATTTCGATTGTTTTATCGAATTAAAAAAATTTGGTGGAGTGGATTGGACAATTTAAGGGTTCTTTTCCTAAAACAAATCGATTCTTCTGTATATTTAGAAGACTCAAGTTTGTTGAAAGTAGAAAAATAAGGAAGGTTGAGGTCTTTGAGGCAAAACAGAAACTTTAAAAATGATATTCTAATGTTTACGTGATGGGTTATGCAGACGTTACTTCATCTAATACAATCCTTAAACTAACAAATCAAAAAAATAATTCCATTTGTATTAAAATATTTAAACTCTTCATAGTGTTTCTATATCACCGCCACTCATAATTGCATTGAAATGCCACTAAAAATCCATGGCATAATTTTTGTCATATTATAATAATATATAATATAAAAAATGCTCAAACACAAAGGATTGAGCACGTTTTTGAAAGCAATATTTAACAAACACGAGTTATTTAACTCTTTTTATGCTAGTCAGTTATGATTAAAAACGTTATAAATCCCATATCGCTGCTTCTTTTAATAGTTGTATTCGCGTTTTCATCTTGTTCAAGTCCGAGACAATACACTAATAAGTCGCATAAGAAGTCACGTTCAGAAAGGATACAATATTCTAAAGCTAGAACTAAGTCAAGCAAATCCACCTCGAGCACTAAAAATAGCAAGAGAACTAAAATCGTAAGTACAGCCAAAAAATATATTGGGAAGTCTTATGTATATGGTGGAAAAAAACCTTCGACTGGTTTTGATTGCTCTGGTTTTACCTCCCACGTGTACAAAAACAACGGTGTGAATATCAGTGGACCTTCCTATGTCCAAGCAAAACAAGGTAAGAAAAAATCGATGCAAGAATTAGAAGTAGGTGATCTTGTGTTTTTTGGTAAAAAGAATAAAGTGACTCATGTAGCTATTGTAGCGAATGTAGATCACAATAGAATAAAAGTCATTCATAGTACCAGCTCTAGAGGGGTGGTTTTAGATGATATTTCTACCTCAGATTATTGGCAGAAAAGATATTTATTTGGTAGAGATGTACTGAACTAGGAACTTTTGACTTGAAAGGCATATTAATTCAACTGTGAATTGTACTTTTGCGTTCTTCATTCGAAAGACTAATTCACAATTAGAACTATGAAGTGGTTTAAAAACTTATTCACTTCAATAATAAAAAGAGAATTACACCATGTTGAATCTTATATTATTTGGACCTCCAGGATCTGGAAAAGGTACTCAAGCAGCAAATCTAGTAGATCATTATAATTTGCTTCACATATCCACAGGTGATCTTTTTAGATATGAAATGGGCAATGACACACCACTTGGGATAAAGGCTAAAGAATATATCTCAAAGGGCGAACTTGTACCTGATGAGGTAACAATTGGCATGTTAAAAAATAAAGTCAATTCTACGCCAGAAGCTAAAGGGTATATTTTTGATGGGTTTCCAAGGACTATTGCTCAAGCAGAAGCATTGGATAGTTTTCTTGAAGAAAAAAATAGTACCATTTCTGTTTTAGTGGCATTGGTTGTAGTTGATGATGAGATTGTCAAAAGACTTCTCAATAGAGGATTGACCTCAGGGAGAGCGGATGACAATGATGAGGATATCATTAGGAATAGAATTGCTGTATATAATAATGAAACGGCTCAAGTCTATGACTTCTATGGCAAGGTAAATAAGTCTGTAAAAGTACTAGGTACAGGGTCTATTGATGACATTTTCAATCGCCTTAGGGCTGAAATTGATAAAGCAAATTAATTGAATTTGACTTCGAGTTAAATTCATTAAGTTTAAATAAACGAGTTGAACTTTCATGGCGGGACAGAATTTTGTAGATTATGTGAAGATAAGTTGTCGCACCGGGAACGGCGGCGCAGGAAGTGCTCACTTTCGTCGTGAAATGTTTGCACCTCAAGGAGGACCAGATGGTGGCAATGGTGGTAGAGGCGGTCATATATTGTTGAGAGGGAATCCTCAAATGTGGACACTTCTCCACTTAAAATATAAACGTCATATTCGAGCAGGACATGGAAAGCCAGGAGGAGGCAGTAGGAGTTCAGGAGCACAAGGTGATGATATCATTTTGGAAGTTCCATTGGGTACAATTGCTAAAGATGTCGAAACTGGTGATATCTTATTCGAAATTACAGAAGATGGTCAAGTCGAGATATTATTAGAAGGAGGAAGAGGTGGACTTGGAAATCACAATTTTAAATCTGCCACCAATCAGACACCTAAGTATGCTCAACCTGGAGAAGCGGGACAAGAGGAATGGAAACTTCTCGAACTTAAAGTCTTAGCTGATGTTGGACTTGTAGGATTTCCAAATGCAGGAAAATCTACTTTACTTTCTGTGGTATCTGCTGCCAAACCAAAGATAGGCGACTATGAATTTACAACCTTAGTACCTAATCTTGGGATAGTAAACTATCGGGACAGTAAGTCATTTGTGATGGCAGACATCCCTGGGATAATAGAAAATGCAAGCCAAGGTAAAGGATTAGGAATTAGATTTCTTAGACATATAGAAAGGAATTCGGTCTTGTTATTTCTCGTACCTGCAGATGTAGAAGACATCAATAAAGCTTATCAAATATTATTAAAAGAACTTGAAAATTACAATCCTGAATTACTAGATAAACCAAGACTACTGTCCATATCAAAATCTGATATGCTTGACCAAGAAATGGAAGATCTTATATCTGAAACTATAAATGTAGACGTTCCATTTTTATTCTTTTCTTCTGTTGCTCAAAAAGGGATTGTAGAATTGAAGGATGAATTGTGGAAAATGATGCAGCAACAAAAGTAAATAACACTTCTTTATCACTTAATTGAATAAATAATGAACATCAAAAAAATTGAAAAACAATTGAAAAAGATCAATCAGTTGTTTAATACTATAAAAGAAGATGGAACTGTAAGTGCTATCGAAAAAGATTTGATGTTGAGTTATGTCAGAGGACTTTATGAAAAGATTGTTGAGCCTCAGAATAATTCTTCTGACAATGCCTCAAAATCAAATGACGCAAAACTACAAGTTTCACAACCAAAAGAAATAATTGAAACTCCTAAAGTTGAAAAAAATATCCCTCAGACTGATGATGTAGCAGCTGTGGTAATGAAGGAAGTAGCAGAAGCAGATCAAATTATTCCAAATAATACTTCCTCAAATCAATTTGAGTCAAATACTTCAATGTCCTCTCATAAAGAAACAATAGTCCAAGAGGTTGTTGAAGCACCAAAACAACAAATACCTGAAGAACTTGCCAAACTTTTCAAATTTGAATCTGCAAATGAGATTTCAGATAAACTGAGTCGCTCGCCAATTTCAGACCTTACTAAATGTATGGGGATAAATGAAAAGATATTCACCGTTCAAGAATTATTTGGAGGCGATTCAGGTCTATTTAATACTTCGATGGAATCATTGGACAAACTATCTTCTATAGAACAAGCTAGAGATTACCTTGTTGAACATGTAGCAGTAGACCAACATTGGGGTGCTGAAGGGAAGATAAAAAAGGCAGCTAATTTTATTAAACTTATTAGCAGAAGATATTGATTTGAATAGTTTTAAAGACCAGAGAAATTAATATCCCAAAGTTTATTAAAAGAGTTACTTTTCCATTTTTTGTTTTTCATTATCACCCCGACCAAAGTGGAGGGATCGGCAATACATAATGCACAATAATTTCGACCTACGTGGAGAAATCTATCTAGATATACATAATAAGTACTTTTCCAAAATCAAAATTGTGAAATGCACATTTTAAAAGCACTTGTTAATTAATTGATAATTGTAAAGTAGCTTAAAACAAATTTCTCTACAGATTTATTTAATGTAACACCATGGGAGAAAAAAATAACGATATATTCCAACAATTACTATTTCCAACAAGTGTTGTCGCACTTATGTGGCTCGTAAAGATTATCGAAGTTGTCAAGGGGACAAAGTTTACAAGATGGGGCATTTTCCCTAGAGATTGGGATGGATTTATAGGGATCATTACAGCACCATTTATCCACTCCGATTGGCAGCACCTTATGTCCAATTCACTCCCTATGTTTATGCTTTTGGGTATTGTGATGGTATTTTACAAAAGAGTTGCTATTCCTTCTACATTGATTATTACAGTTATAACGGGCTTTACTGTCTGGTTATTTGCCAGAGAATCATATCATGTGGGAGCCAGTGGCATTGTATACGGCTTGGTTTCCTTCTTGGCATGGACTGGAATTTTTAGAAGAAACTTGAAGTCTATAATCCTTGCTCTTGTAATCTTATTCATGTATGGCGGATATTTTCATGGCATTGTCCCTACTAAAGAAGGCGTCTCCTGGGAAAGTCATCTATTTGGGGGAATGGCAGGAATTTTCACTGCTTTCCTTTTCAAAAATGTAAAGGAAGATGACGAGACTGAGCGGCCAGATCCTTGGGCAGATGAAAGGGGGAAAGAAGACTACTTTTTGCCTAGAGATACTTTCGAAATGACAAAAGAAGAAAAGTATCAAAAATCTCTTCTTCCTCCTTCCGAAGAAGAATGAATTATTTTCTTACCATATCAAAAATTCCTTCTTCTGAATTGTTTAGAGCTCCTCCATTATTAAATGTATTGACTTTATGGTCGAAGTGCAAAAGTGTATCATTTAGAAGCACTGCACTTCCTGAAATTAAAGTCCTTCCAGTAGAGTCATTTTGAATAGGGCTGTTAGTATAGATTAATTCATTCAAGTCCTCAACGGCAATGAATTCAAAGCTTGTACTAACAACAGTAAGTTGTACACTTCTATTATTACCAGTAGTGGACTTTATTATGCATGATATACTTGCATCTATTGGCTTGCCTTCACTATTCACCCACTCAGTAGTTCCTTCCCATTCTCCAATAAGTCCTTCTTCTGAGTCAGAATCTGAATCTGAACAAGCTGAACACATCCCTATACATAGTAATCCAAATATTAAATATTTCATTAAAGTTATTTTGAAAGTCAGAAAACACTGATTAAGTCAAAACATAGGTATTGTGTATCCTATAATGTGCTTATAGAAAATTCTACCGTGAATGTTTTAGCGAAATCAATTTATCAAAAGGGAAACGCTGAGATACATTTAAATAAAAAGTAAGGAAAGGTTAAGGAGATGTAAAAAGGGGAAGTTTCCACTTATAATCAACCATAATAGAATTCTCTTTTTTCTTCTATTTCAACAAGAATATCATTGACGACTTCTTTCATTGGAGCTGGAATTTTTTCGCGTATATCGTTATTGCCATCTAAAATCTGGACAGCATAGTAAAAGGGTTCATGCCTTTCTTTAAGGAGTTTATCTTCTTCCAATATGGTCTTTACCCATATTGTTTGTTGATGGATTAAAGAATCCAGCAAATATCGATTGCTAAGTTCAAAATTTTCTTTTCCAAAAGTAATTTTCTTTCTGTCAAAAAAGTAATTTTTCATATTTCCTAGCCACAAATTCAAAATATTAACAAAGAGAGGAGGTGTATTACTTAGTTTGTTTTCATTCAGAAAATTTATCGTAGCCTCTTTATCATTTTGTTCATAATAGCATGCAATCAAATTATAACTTGCTAACGTATTACCATTAGTTAAAGCTTTTAAAAAGTATTTTTCCGCCTCTTTGTAATTCCCAAGTCTCTTCAAAAGAATGCCATAATTGTAGATAGCGTTTATATCTCCTTTTTCTATAACAAGCAAATAGTATTTTTCTGCCTCTTTATACCTACCCTCCTTTGACAACATATTTGCAAAATTATGAATAGCAATTATATTCCCTTTTTCTATCGCATGCAAATAATGTTTTTCTGCTTCTTTATAACTTCTCTGTTCTTCCAATAAAATTGCATAATTATTCATAGCCATTTCATCTCCTTTTTCTATAGCAAGCAAATAGTGTTTTTCTGCTTCTTTATATCGTGATTGACCAACCAACATAGCAGCATAATTATTCATGGCATTTCCATCTCCTTTTTCTTTAGCAAGCAAATAGTATTTTTCTGCTTCTTCAAAACGTGATTCATCTTCTAACAGATTGGCATAATTATTCAGTGCACCTACGCTGCCATTATTTATTGCATTTAAAAATAATTTTTCTGCTTTATCGTATTGCCCATTCTTCTTCAACAAAAGCGCATAATTATTCATAGCCTTTTTATCTCCATTTTGTATTGCAAGTAAATATTTTTCTTCTGCAATCTCATAGCGTTTTAGTCTCTGCAAGAGATTTGCATAATTATTCAATGCGTTATCATCTCCTTTTTTAATTGCAAGCAAATAGTATTTTTCTGCTTCTTCAATCTTGTCACTTTTTTCAAAGAAAAAACCAAGATAGAAGTATACGACACCATCAGGTTGTTCAATAAGAAGCAACTTTTCTATTGACTTTTGAATCTCATCATTTTCGAATAAAATTTTTGCTTCACCTATGAGCGTTTGTACTTTTGAAGGGAGTATTGACTTATCATCTTTTGACCATGAAAGTATTTGCGCCGCCTTATCCAGCAGTTGATCTCTTTGACTTATTGTAATATGTTTACTGTGCACCAATGCTTTGACCCTAACTAGTCCACTAGACCCATTTATATCTTTGTTCTCCAAGTAATCCATTGTTTTTTGATAGTACTCTTGAATATCCGATTTATCATACCATATCTCAAGAAATTCTGTAAGATACTTCGCCCTCTTTTTTTGCAAACTTCCAGCTTGGGTCATTATTAGATAAAGATTGAATAATCGTTCTTTTAATCGATAGACTCTTTTTCCCTTTTTTGGCTTTTCGGTTTCAATAATTCTTGCTTTCACCAGCTTATTCAGTTGAGCGGATATCAATTTACTTGGCATTAAACACTTAGGAACGAGTTCTTCCACATTTGCAGACGTCCAAATAAAAGCCAATTCTGCCACAATTTTTCTCTGTTGTGGACTTAATTGTTGAAGTCTTCCCTGGTAAATAGGAGTGGTTTTGTCAATTATTCTATTCAAGTAATCAAATCCCTTCGCTTCCTTATGATTGACCAACATATTGATAAATAAAATCATAGTCCGAGGATTCCCTCCAGTCATAATCCTAATTGCCTCAATTTTACCAGGGTTGGTTTTGAGAGTATTTTTCACCTCAGGTAGATCATTTACCTCACTCCAATGCTTCAATAATTGATGAACCTCTTTTTTTGATAACCCTTCTAGTCTTTCAATTTTAAAAAACTGATAAAAGGGATCATTGTAATCCCAGAAATCTTCAGACATTTCTGTGCTCGCTCCTATAATAATTAGATCTTTGTGATTTTGAAGTTGTTCTCTGAGAATTGACTTTTCTTCTTCTATATTCTTGAAGACACGATCAATGTTGTCTATTAATAATATAATTTGTTTATCAATTTGACTTAAGTAATCTTTTATTACTTCATATGCAGTCTTTGAAAGATATGATAGATCAGCATTGTAGTCTTCAATAATTGGTTTTGATATTTGATGCCCCATTGCTTGTAGTTCTTCTATAACCGCTAACCACACATCAAACAATCTAAATAGTCCTGGTTGTTCTTCAGGTAGATAGATGGCAATAAACTTTTCATGCTCTTGATACTCTACTTTAATCCTATTGAGTATTGTTGATTTTCCACTCCCTCTATCCCCCACAAAAACCATATGTTGTATAGAGTCCTTTCTTGTAACTCCATTAATTTTCTGCAATGTCCGATTCAGGAGTTTAGTTCTTATTACGAAACCTTCTTTAATTTCCTCTGATGATTGCTGTGAGACTTGATGAGAAGTAATATGTAGTTCGTTTATATTCATTTGTCTTTATTTAAGGTCATAATGATATGCCCACCAATCTCTTAGAAGTGGTGATGCAAATGCATATAAACCAGATTTTAACTTATAGAGGTATCCATCTTTTATCAATACTTGAGTGATGAGGTCCTCATATTCGACTACTTCATGCCCTGTTGCTATATTTAATATCTCTTGAATACTAATTTCTTTTTTATGTGCTGTATGTGTTAGCACATCTTTCATAAAAGGGTAGGTTGTCTTGTAATAATCTTTTATTCTATCAACCCAATCAATAAACTTATCTGTATCCATTGTTAGTTGACTATAAATAACATCTATATCATCAATTGTCATTTCAACTCTGTCTTGATCATCAGTCAGCTGGTCTCCTGCTTCAACAATCAGTTGCACATAATAAGGTATGAGTTGATTTAGCTTTTCTTGTATATAAGCTCTTGACTCATTGGGTATTATAAGTGTTGCGTCCTCTGTCAAAAAATCGATAAACCCATTTAATTCCTGATTTGCTAGTGGCTCAAGTTTTACGATAGCTAAATCATTTATCAACTTGGGTCTTCCTATGCTTCTGACTACATGCGTCAGGCCTATAGATCCAGATAATACTAATCCAAATGAGGTATTAAACTTCTTGGATTGCCTTATTGATCTTAGAGAGTGTAGTACATCTAATGCAATTTCAGCACCTTCGTTATTAATTATATTGTTTATTACATCTGGAAACTCATCTAGAAAAAGAACAATTTTAATTTCTTTTTCTTGAATAGCATCTACCAAGGCTAGGAAGACACCTTTGTGGTTTATTTCTGAGTGCTCCACATCTACACCTTCAAGTGAAATACCAGTTATCTTTTTTGATTGTATAAATTCCCAAAATTTCTTTCCTAGACTTTCCGCTCTATTTACAGCTGTTTCTATAAGACTTATTAACCTTTTATAAAATTCATTTGAGTTTTTATCAGATTCGATATCTTCATAAATACATATCAAATCTTCATATTCTTGATTTGCCAACTCTTTTAGAATAGATGTCTTACCTATTCTTCTTGGTGCTGTAAAATGTACAAAAGCTCCTTTTCTAAGATTCTTTAGGATTTGCTTTTCAACTAAAGGTCTGCTATAATATCTAGCACCTTCAGCGGCTGGTCCAATAATGGTATTACAATATTTCCTATTCATGAACAACGAATTTGTTGTCAAATATAAACAACAACGATTACGTTGTCAAATATTTTGACAACTATTTTGTTGCCGAATCAAAGAAATTGAAGAAATGTTAAAAGATCATACATGAAATCGTCACATCTATAAACGTAAAATGCAGCTCCCTCAATAAGAGAAAGCTGCATTTATTAATTTTTTTATATAAACTGATCAGATATTGTCTAATCCAACCTAATCTCATCATCCAATTCATCAAAAAACTTATATTGCAACAATTGGAAGTCGTTATTTTGTTTGATCTGAATCCATTTCTTGAATTCCATGTACCAACGCCATTGCTCTGAAATAAATCCCTTTTTCAAGAAGGCAAAAATAAATGGATGTACGACCAATTTGATCTTAGATTTAGGTCTGTTGGAAATAATATGCGACAAATCTCTTTTGATATCATCGATAACCAAAACTGAAGCCTTTGACTTACCTGTACCTTGACAAGTTGGGCAAGTTTCCGAAGTATCTATTTTCACCTCTTCCCTGACCCTTTGTCTAGTAATGGCCATGAGGCCAAACTTGCTTAATGGCAGAATGGTATGCTGCGCACGATCATTACGCATAAAGTCCTTCATCTTATTGTATAGGGAAAGTTTATTCTCTCCCCCTTTCATATCAATGAAGTCAATGATAATAATACCGCCAATATCTCTTAATCTAAGCTGCCTCGCTATTTCTTCCGCTGCCTCTAAATTCACAGACAATGAAGCATCTTCTTGAGATCTCTTATTAGCTTTTGGGCCACTATTGACATCTATGACGTGCATCGCCTCAGTGTGCTCAATCACAAGATAAGCGCCACTATGCATAGTATAGGTCTTACCGAATGAAGCTTTTATCTGTTTAGTAACACCATATGTATCAAAAATGGATCGATTGCCCGTATGATGTTGAATGATCTTTACTTTATCCGGCGCTATTGACTTGAGATAATTTTTACTGTGATTGTAAACGTCCCTATCATTTACCACAACTTTATTAAAATTATCAGACAACACATCTCTAAGGATACTTGAAGTCTTATCTATCTCGCTCAACAATTTCTTAGGACCAGAAGCATTTCTCAATTCTTCATAGATTTCTTGCCATTTGGTGACAAGTTCTCTGATTTCACTATGAAGATCAGCAACCATTTTCCCTTCCGCTGCAGTACGTACTACCACACCAAAATCTTTTGGCTTGATGCTTTCGACAAGTACCTTTAGTCTTTGTCTTTCAGCAGCATTTCCGATTTTCTTTGAGATCGATACATTGTTGTTGAATGGGGTCAAAACAATATATCTACCAGGAATGGTAATCTCGCAGCTCAACCTTGGGCCTTTGGTTGAAATGGGCTCCTTTAGAACCTGAACCAATACATAATCATTTTTACTAAATACTTGATCAATCTTACCGTTTTTGGGATTGTCTGGTAAAGCTTGAAATTTCTCCAATAAGTGTGTATTTAGGCTCTTGCCCATTACCTCTTTAGTATATTTCTTTAGTGACTTGATTTGTGGTCCAAGATCTGTGTAATGAAGAAATGCATCCTTTCTATGACCTAGGTCTACAAAAGCTGCATTGAGACTAGGTCTCAACTTCTTTATATTACCTAAAAAAATATCACCAACAGTGAAGTTACTGTTTGTCTTCTCGTTATGAATCTCAACCAAACGGTTGTTCTCTACGAGGGCTATCTCCACCTGAGTCGGTGAAGAATTAATAATTAATTCTTTATCCACTATATTATATTTGTGGACAGTCTTGATGTTATTGCATCACAAGAAAGTAGCTTTGAAATGGCTACTAGGGATCTACTATTGACTTACAACAGATGAATCGAAGTGCGTGAGAAATAAAAAAGTGAAGATATATGATAAAGTAAAGCAAAAATTTATAAAAGATTTCTGGGAAACCTTGATTTGATCATTGTTTTTAATTCGTACAACTTTGTCGAATATTGCGCTGAAAACAATCGATGTATATCTTTTTTCTGATGTGCATGAATGATATATCTCTATATCTATCAGATGTTTTATATAAATAAAAGTTTTGTGTTGTTTGCCTTTCCAATTTAAAGGCTGGTTTTTCCACTTTTTAGCTTAACAAGCTACTAACGTACAATGAAAAAGTATTGGATGATAAGACAATATTATCCTATCATCCAACAGTATAGACTGTCTAGATTATCTACTCTTTTTCTTATGTCTGTTTTTTCTAAGTCTCTTCTTCCTTTTGTGAGTAGAGATCTTATGTCTTTTTCTTTTTTTACCGCAAGGCATAATTTAGGTTTTAAAATTTATTAATCTATTTCTTACATTTATGTTGAAACTCCTTCGCTAAACTTGCCTGCCCAGATTTTTCATAGGCTTGTGCAATTAAACAAATAGAAGTATTATTATCCGGCTCTATTGAAAGTGCTTTTTGCAAACGCTGAATTGCTTTGTCGAACTGATTTGTTCTAATTCCCAATCTAGCAAGCTGATTCAACACCTGAACGTTTTCAGGATTGTTTTCGTTCAACTTAAGCAACATTTGTATTCCTTGCATAGGACTTTGATCGGGGTGATCGACATATATAAGTGCCAAATTTATTTTGTCAGTTACATTGTCATCCGACATTGTGATGGCAGTTTCAAATGCCTTCACTGCCCTACCTTTAGCAAATTGGACATTTTTTTCCTCTTTGCTGTTTTTGATACCAATTGAATAAGTTGTTCCTGTTATTGACCAAGCTTCCTTAGTATTTTCAATTTTAGCGATATCTTCTGCATAGTATCCAGAAACAATAGGAAAGCCAAATTCGTACCACTTTGATGCTAGATTCTTAGCCTTCTCAACTTTTACTTCATTGGATGTTGCATTCTGATATTCAGTTTGCATCGCTTCTATCACATTCAAATCATCTTTTGATAAAGTCTTCTTTGACTCCATCACAATATTTTGAATGCCAGTTGCTTCAATATTTGCCGACCTAGACATTTCTAAATCTCTCTGTGCCTTAGGCTTTGTGTTTAATCCAAAATAGATCAAACAAAACAAAGCAATCATACTTCCTACTAAAATTGATTGATTTCTATTGATATTCATACATCATCAACTTTAAATTGGAAATATTATTTGCTGCTTTCTGAAGGCAATTCTGTCACATTTTCTTTCACTTGCTCTACAAAAATCTTCGCAGGCTTAAATGAAGGAATGAAGTGTTCTGGAATTTCAATCGCTTCATTTTTCTTTATGTGACGGCCAATCTTCTTAGCCCTTTTCTTAATCACAAAAGATCCAAAGCCTCTTATATAAACATTCTCGCCATCAGCAAGAGAATTTTTTACTTCTTTGAAGAACATTTCAAGTGTTACCAAGACATCTACCTTAGGTACTCCTGTCTTCTCTGATATCGTAGCTACCAAATCTGCTTTTCTCATTAATTATTTGGTTTTTAATTAGTTATGAACAAAAGGATGCTCTTTTTTCCAAAAGAGAGGCAAATTTCGCAATAAAACTGAATAAAGAAAATATTTAAACACTTTTTTGATTAAAAAGATAACATTTATACCAAATAACCCCTTCATTTACAATTATTTAAAATAAAAGTGCTAAATTTAAACGGCATAATTTAGTTCCCATTTGTGCCATCTTACGAAATTATATATTACAAAACCCAACTAAAGCCCTTTATACTTTAGTCTTAATGAATGCATTCAATATCAAAAATTCTCTACTCATGAAAAATGCCATTATTACACTTCTTTTTCTAGCAACATTTAACATTGGTTTTAGCTGTTCATTTATTCCTAAGCCATTTTGTATGACAATCAATGTCGAAAATCCAGATAATGTTGTCTTAAAAGGATACTTCTCAAGTACGCTGACAAACGGTTTGGTATTTACTCGATTAGAAACATTACGAGGTGATGAAGAAAGAGATCAAATAAATATTTGGGATAATCATCCTTTTGATTGTAATGGTTGGCACTTTAGACTTGCTTCATACCTAGGTAATTTGAATGAAGAAGTAATTATTTCTGTGAATCAAATTGGAGAAGACTCCTTATATTTTATAGGTGCAGAGCCAGGAGATTACCAAGTTCCAGAGAATCTTTGGCATGAGACACATTCACTTAAAGTTAACGGAGATAGTATTCAGGGATATTTCTTTATGTCCCCAGATTATTATCCAACTGATGAGTCTATTCATTATGATGATTTCATCGAAGATATTATGGAAAATACATCTTGCTCCATTACATCAACAAATGAATCGGAAGAAAAATTAATAAACATCTACCCTACTTTAGTTGTAGAGGAATTATATCTGGAATACAATTCTTCATTAATTGAAAGCCAAACATTAATTTATGATTCTAATGGCCGTATTGTCCTCACTAAAAAAATCTCACCAAGCATTCATCTTGGGCTATTAGAAAAAGGGATGTACATCGTTGTCATACAAACTGTTGATAATAAATGCTACCATCAAAAAATTATAAAGCTTTAATAATACGAAACTATTCAACTTAATTTAAGTGCATTTCAGAATGTTGTTTAGCATTGTCATCCCGACTGAAATGGAGTCCGTATTGTCTTTCTGAGCGAAGTCGAAGAACGAGAATGCTGGAATTTTCTTTAATTTCGACCGAAGTGGAGAAATCTCGCTCATCTTATGTTGAGAATTTATTTCAAAAAACGACATTGTGAAATGCACCTCTACTCTTTTGTGCGTATCACAAATTGCACTTTCTTAAGTAAATATTGTCTTTTTTTAATTCCACTTTCCATTGTGTGTCAAGGGATTCCAAGCTTACAATGATTGGTAAGCCCGACTGAAAAGAGATCCCCAAGCCTTACAGGCTTGGGGATCTCGACCATAGTGGATGACAATGATAATAATAGAACTATTAAGTAGGATTTACATTTTTGTGCGATATGTGATATACACCTACCTTTTAAGTCTTGAGAGTAAACCTAAATATCTTATATATTTGTGTATAATTAGAAATACATTATGACACTTGGTGACTTTTTCAAAGCTTTATCTGACAATCCGTCTATTGTTTGTTTTTTATTTGTAGCTATTCCACTTACTGCATTACTAGCCTCCTTTTTTGGCAAAGACGAAGGTGCCAAAAGCCCATGGAGAGAGTTATATACCTTTTTGGTTTACGCGACCAGTATACCTGGGATATTTGCAATCACGCTAAACATTTATCTTTTCTTATTTGAGCGGCAATCTATTATGGAGACGAATATTTTCACTCAAATATTCCCCATTATCAGCATGGCAATAACATTATGGCTAGTGAGGAGGAATGTCAGTTTTGATGAAATTCCAGGTTTTGATAAATTAGGTGGGCTAATCATTATCATTACTGCATTGATAATATTTATGTGGTTCATTGAGAAATTGGAAATCTATGTCATCACATTTGTTCCCTTTTCGTATTTCATAATTCTATTTGTGATATTATTAATTGTGATTCGATTTGGCTGGAAAAAGGTCATTTCGAAAAATTAATATCTAATTCAAATTGTTCCAATTAAGATTGAAATGAATAATTTATAGGAATTAATACCATATTGCATTTCAAGTATTTTCCATAATAAATTAGCGTATAAATACCTATTGATTATAAGCTTAAGAAGTTTTATGTTTGTCGACATATAGATTCCTACTTATTTCGAAGAAATAAAGAAAATGTAAGTGTTTATTTCTTTTTTCAACTTTCAGGAATCTCAGGAAAACAGATTAAAATAATAGATAAGATTCTTTTTTTCTATCTTAGGAACGTAATATCCTTATTTGATCATGGATATATTAAGATCATAACCGCAAAACCAACCCCATATGAGTTATTTGAATTACCCTCGAATTCACTTTTCTGGCACATACAAAGCCAACCCTTCAACAATTAATAATACACCAAACAATTGGGATCCATTAATCTATCCGACGCCAAATGAATTGGAAAAGGTAGAATTGTATTGGAATCCAAAAGGAGATAATGGATTTTCCTTAATGGACGACTGTGTAGTCTCACAAGTGGACTATGCCGATGGTACTTCTACTACAAATCCTGAGGATGACTCGATCATCGGTCAACCGGTCAAAGCTATCCTTAAGTCCGACTTTCCACTTCAGGCTGCTTTAGTGGATTTGGATCCTATGCAACAAAATGTATCTGAGATTTGGGCTATGACCTTACAAATAGGTGGAAGTGAAAATAATTTAAGAGGAGATGTACCAAATGTTGCATTTAATGGCATTTGGCAACAAGCCCAAGGGCCTACAGCTCCTCACTCATCTGCTAGTGGATCAGCAGTATTTCAGGTAAAAATGGATAATGTCGTTCAGACAGGAGACTCAAACAACAGTCGATTTTTAGAGGACTATCGTAATAATCCTACGACATTTTTATCCTTGAATATCAATACAAATGCTCACAATAATTCGCCTCAGAATTATCGCTTTGATGATAATACATTTATGTTAATGTCAAAAGCTGGAGTACCTTCTTCGGTACTTGCCAAGATGATTCCGATGAAGAGTCTTTCGCAAAATTCTTCACAAAGTATCAAAGATGATTTGGTTGTTTACACCCCTATTGATCCTGGGGATGTACCTACCCTAGAATTTGTAAAATACATGCTCTCCCAATATTTAAAAACAGAAGAGTTCAATGCCAACATAGATAAAATACTTGACAATACGATTGTCTCTCCTTATGTTGGATATGGTGCTTATGATTTTCTTTATGGCATGATAACAGGAACTGCGGGACCAAGCACAGCAGATGAAGCCACTTATTTTGTTCCGTCTAGAGTCCTTGTCCCCTCAGAAGGGTCACGCGCTTTTAATGCTCCATTCACATTAGAAGAATCTGGAATTATTACGCTAAATCTTGGCAATTCCTTACCAACCAATACTCCTGGAAATGATATCTACCTTGATAAACTGGGAACGATCTGGCTCGTTGCATTTCCTAATGGTGACATTAGCGTTAACAATGCTATAAAGCTTGTTAATATACCTATTGATAGCAAGGAATTCATTGGGGATTCAGCTGGTTTTTTTAGTGAAACCCTAGATGGAGATTGGAGTGAAACACCTTTAGGTATCATAAGTGTTCAAAATTCTGGCATTACCGTTGTAGAAACTATTCTATTAGCTGAAGAAAAAGATGGCTATTTCATGAGGGCCGATCAGTTTGCCTATCGGATGAATCCTGGATACCCAACCACATCAGATTTTTCAAGAGGAAGTACAAATAATGTCCATATTCATGCTTTGAAATTTGGAAGGCCTGTAGCTGACAATACAGAAATTTCATTGACCATGAAAGATGAAATAAAAGCAATTCAATATACTGTAGAGACTTTAGGAACTAGTGGTACATTAGGTGTCAAAAACTTATCAGTACCTCAGGATAAACTAAAATTCCCATCTACTGCTGCAACTATTAATGGCATTGCAACTTTTGAAATGACAAGTGAGGCACCTGGAAATCCAAGACATTATATTGATGGTCAGGTCTACTTTCTAGATTACAATTTTGTGGTTAATCCAATAATAAAAGATATTAATGATATTGTGAGTGTAATGGTTTACGATCACGATGTAGAAGAAGATGCTCAGGAAGTATTGGCAAAGTTTGGACGTCTATTTAAGATTATGGGCTTTTTGACTGATGAGGAAAAAGTGTTTAGCATGAGGAATATGATCAAAACGCTCTTGGAAAAACCAATGAGCGATTTGGTTCATATGCCTGTAACAAGAGATTTATCTGTATCAGCAAGAAATATGATTGTTGCATGGGTAGATAAGATCAATAGATCGTAAATTTTTATTTTTAGAAATAACTTTATTAAACCTTATTAACTCTATAATATTATGAGTTACCTCTCATTTCCAAGAATTCATTTTTCAGGTCAATTTAAGGCATACCCAGCTACTATCAATAATTTTGCATCAAATTATAAACCTTCCATATATCCTAATATTGAAAAAGTTCAATTGGTTTGGGCACCAAAAGGAACAGGAGAAATAACTCCAGTAGGATGTACAGTGACGATGGTAGAATATGAAGATGGATCATCCGCCATTAGTCCTGATGAAGATCCGATAATCGGCCAGCCTTTCTTCGCCATACAAAACCCTAATTTTATAGCAGGGGCATTGGTCGATTTAGATCCTGACCAACAGGGTGTTTCAGAAATTTGGGGTATGAAGATTCAAATTGGTGGAGAAGATGCATATATAAGAGGTGACTTCGCTCCTGCCGCCTTCAATTCTGTATGGGCTAATGCCAAATTACCCAATCCTCCTCAATCCTCTGCATCTTCGAGTGTCACATACCAAAGTGTCCTTACAGGTTTGGAAACAAATGGACTTGAAAATAGTCGGTTTCTAGATTACTTTGCTCAAAACCCCGCTTCAAAACTGTCTATCAATTTTAAAATAGATGCACACAACAATAACCCTGTTCTTTATTCTTTTAATAAAACTACATTTCAGAGCCTGGCATCAGCTGGAGTAACGCAGGAGGTTTTGGATAAAATCGAGCCAATGCAACATTTATCACAGCAAAAAGGAATGACACTTGGTGATATACCAACTAAGGATTTTGTCACTTTTCAATTGCAGCAATATTTAAATAAGGGTGAATACAATGCAAGCATCGACAACATATTACAATTGACCCAAGTAGAAAAAAACCACAAAATCACACCACATGAATTTGCTCATGGTTTTATGTGTGGTACTGTAGGCACTAGTACTCCAGATGCTCCAAAGTATTTTGTACCCTCAAGAATGCTGGCCCCGTTGAATAGGCAATTTTTCAATTTTGCACCATTTTCTGTGTCTCATATCAATGGTCAAATCTCGATAAATCTCAGCAACAGTTTAGCCGTAAAACATCCAGGAACAATTCTATATGAAGAGGCAATAGGACAACTGCATTTGGTCCATTTCCATGGTGAGGATATGAGCATAGGCAATGCGATTCCTATATGTGAAATAGATTACATGGAACCTGGCTTTTTAGCTCAAAGAGGAGGCATGTTTACTACTGTTGTTGATGATAATATCAGTGACACTCCATTGGGAATAATTAGCACTCTATCTGATGGCAGTCAAAGTATCGTATTGGCTGAAAATAAAGATGGGTATTATCTAAGGGCAAATCAATACGTTTTCAGAATGAATCCTGGTGTCGAAACTACTATTGAAAATCCTAGAGGGAATACTGCCAAAGTAGACATTCATGTTTTAAAATTTGGAGAGCCTGTTCCTGATGGTACTCAAATAACTATGGCCACGATAACTAGCAGACCAAGCAAGAGTCCAGAGCGAAACACAGGTGTTCCCGAGAATGCATTGAGTGTTTCTCCTTCAAATGGAATTGCAGAAACTGAAAATGGAATTGCTAGTTTTATTTTGACAGCATCAGACCCAAAAAATCCTAGAGTTGCAATTAATGGTCAAGTATATTTTAAAAGCTATGGATTTACAGATGGCACTATTTCCGCAGGCTTTATTCAAGATCCTACTGATTTTATTAGTATTCAGGTATACAACCTGCATCCAGACATAGATGATGCCATAGATATCTTAAATAAATATGGTTATTTATACAAAATCATGGGCTTTTTGACTGATGACCAAACAGTAGAAGGAATGGGCAAACGAAATATGATCAAGACTTTGTTACAAAGACCATTCTCAGATATCAGACACATGCCTGTAACCAGAGATCTATCAATTGCAAATCGAAAGAAAATAATAGACTGGATCGATCAACTCAATTCTTCTTCATCTCAAGCACCCATAGCTTAATAAAATTAAAACCCTAAAAAATTTCAATATGATGTTTACTAAGAAATTTTCCATTTTAGCAATTGTTGCAGTGATAGTTATTAGCATGCCTTATTGTGACAATAAACCAAAAAATCCGATTTCAGAGGAGACAATTGATAATGCTGTCAATGATATAAAGGAAGCACTACCTGGAGGTGAAGAAGAAGTGGCTCCAGAAGTTGTTGAAGCAGACCCAAATGGTCCCGCGCAATCTTGTGTACTTACTTCAAGCCAGTTTGCAACTTGGTTTAGTAATGGCTCAGTTACACCAAATGGAGTAGTCAATTCTGCTAATAGCTTGGGAACATTTGACACCAGTTGTGATTTTTATAAATGGTCATGGCAAATGTTTCTTTGGAATTTTTCACCTAAAGCAGGAAGCTATGTTTATGATACTCGTCCATTCTACGATTTAGAAGGGCAAGATTTAGTTTTTGACGGAATACAAACAAAAGTAAGAGGTGGTAAATTAGATCAAGAAGGGCAAGCAGGTCTGGTCAGTGGAGTCTTAATGTCTCAGAAAGCGGGAGTCACACCTGATGGTTCCATATTATATTATGCAGTTCATGTCAATGATGTTTATGCATATATGGTATCAGGTCAAAAAACAGGTCAAATCAATTTGACGCAGTTTCCGACTACACAAGCAGAATTGGATATGATAATAAACTATGCAAAAAATGTCCATAATGTAGATATTAAGGATGGTGAATCTTTAGCAATGGAATTGAAAAGTTCATGGATAAAATTACCAACAGGTGCAAATGCTAGTGAGTACATTACTATTAAAGCCTCTGTACCAAACTTCACTGAAAACAGTGATACTGAATGGGTTGCGGATGGGACATTTGAAAATAATGTGACACTAGCTCTAGTGGGATACCATATTGTGGGCAGTGTAACTGGACATCCAGAAATGGTCTGGGCCACCTTCGAGCATAACAGCAATGTTCCAGATGTAAATTATTACTATGTAAATGGAAATGGAGAAACTGTGGAGAAGAAGACTTTTGGACCAGATGATACTCCTATCAGAAAGGATTGGACATTTACAGATGGCAGTGCAAAGTTGAATTCCAATAATCAAATGTTCATGGAGTTGGATGGAAATAAAATAACGGCAGAACCTGGCCAAACCATATCCCCTAGTTCTACTGTTCGTACTCATCCATGGGGTAATGTTGCAAATCAATCAAGTGCTGCTAACAATACGGAGATAATTTCTCTAAATGATAACATTACTGGCTTGTTAGCAAGTGGTGATCTTCGTAAAAATTATTTTTTAGTTGGTGCTACATGGACTGCTAATGGTATTCCAGGAATTGGCAACCAATTACCAGTAGTGGAAGGCTCAAAAGTACTAGCTAATGCGACAATGGAAACATATTTTCAATACAAAAACTGCTTTAGCTGTCATCAAGGAGGCAAATTGACAAAATTGAGTCACATTTATGGTGGCATCAATCCATTGCCTGGCAGTTAAAAAGATGAAATACAATTATTTTATTTTAATTCTATTTCTCTGTAATTTTGACTAAATTCAAGGGTAGAGAATTAAAGTAAAGTTAGATTTACTGGATGTAAAAAGTAAGATATTACTGTCAATCTAAGGACAAATAAAATAACATTTTTTCAAAGACTAATTAATCATCATGCGAAAAAAAACCACAAAACCACCAGTTGCTTTAATTAACAATTTGCATGCCGCTATGGCTGTAGAACTCACCACGATTCCAACCTATCTATATGCCTATTGGAGTCTAAAAACCCAAGAAGAAGGAGGGTCATATTATGGATCACTTGCCGCTAGACTCATCATGTCTGTCATTACGGAAGAGATGTTACATATGGGTTTGGTAGCAAACGTACTCAATGCTCTTGGAGGTTCTTTCACATTAAATAAAGAACATTTCATTCCAAAATATCCATCACCTATCATTCGGCATAACACTGGTTTGTATGGGTATGAAGTTGGATTGTTAAGGTTTTCCAATGCAGCTTTAATTACTTTTTTAGAAATTGAAAAACCCGCTCCTGACAAGTCATTTGTAGATATGCTAGATAAAGAAAGAGGTTGGAATACAATAGGAGAATTTTATGCTAAAATAGAAAAACAGCTTACTGCAAATCTGGACTATAGCAATGGGAAGCAACTATCCGCTTTTAACAATCCTGGTTTGGGTCAGATGATTGAAGTAAATTCACAAAAAACTGCAAAAAATGCTCTGGAACTGATTGTGGATCAAGGTGAAGGATATGAGAAAAAAGAAACAGATGACGAAAATGAGTTGTCACATTATCAAAAATACCTGAATGTTCAGCAGTGGATAGCTCAAGGGCAAGTCAATACCGAAAATGATGTTCACCAGGTAATCGATAATCCTTTTAATGGTGCATATACACCTGATCAGCAAGAAGCCAATCTCGCTTTTAATTCTACTTATAGTCTCTTATTGGATGTATTGCAGAAGGCCTTTGTAAATGGAGATTCTAGCATTTTTGGAGCACCGACAGGATTAATGGTTAAGCTTACACAACAAGCTGCTGTACTTCGTCAGTCAGGATTTGTAACTGGAACACCATTTCTGCCTGGACCAACTTTCGAATACATCCCAGTAAAACAACGTATTTAATAACCTAAAAAAACAAAACTCATGGGTTTACCTTCCTTACCTAGATTATATTTTAAGGGTCAATTTCATTGGGCTCCAAGTACTTATAATAATAATGATAAAGCTCCTGCTTTGGAGACTTATGATCCTACTGCAGCTAAGTTGGATTGGTCTTACCTAAGAGAACAAGGCGTCAACAACGATGAAGAATTTAAAGAATGGTCAATTAAGAACTTTGATTGTAACCCATCCCCAAAAATAACGCTTCCACCAGCAGAATGGGGATATTATGGTGGTAATCAATCGGGTTTTGTAACAAAAACATCTCCGGTAATAAGAGATGATAATTTCTCCATTCCTCTTGGTCTCAATCGGTCTGTTACAGAAACCACTGGATTTACTTCTGACAAAATTAGGTACGATCATAATGATGCTTGGGTTGGGTTACCTCTTCAGTTTAACCTCAATTTTAAACCTGCAAAGTTAGTTGATATTAATCCAACTTTGCCATGGACTTCTCAGGTTTTCTCAGATACTTTCACAATTGGAAGTAAAACAAAAAAAGAAGGATTTACAGCTCCCGTAAAATATCGAATGCACTCTAGGTGGCTCTATACCAATAGAAATTACAATACAGATGGTAAAATGATAATTGCAGGAGTCATTTCTACATTTTTTCAAACAGTGGTGCATAAAAAAGATATCAAATTCTTTAATACTAAGCCTAAGAAAAACAGTTATCAAACTCAATTGCAAAAAGGGCTAGATAAGGCGGATGGGATAATGATTCGTTTTACTGCTTATGACACTATTTATTTTCAAGGAAAATCATTTGAAAATTTACACACTGAAGCAGGTGGCAATAGCAATCAAGAGACTGAGCTTGAAATGAGAATAGCTATTCTTTATCAAAAATATGAAGAGCAATTAAAGGAGTACAATGAAGGTAAGTTATCCGAGAAACCAGTACCACCAGTAAATCGAGCATACAGCAGAGTTGTAGGATGGACTGGACTTTGGCATAAAGATGAAATGATTAGTATGGCTGAAGGAAGGACTTTATTGCCTAGTATTTTACCTGGTCAACCTTCTGGTCTACCAACACCACAAGCTGTTCAAGCCAAGGGCTTACCTGCTACCTTTTATGAATCTGGTAATGCAGCAGTAAGTATCGGTCCTGTGAACGTTGGAATCAAAGAAAATAATGGTGAGATAGAACGAATTACTGTAGATATGGGGACTGCTATGCCTGAATTAAACAGTACAGGTATGAAGGCTAATTTTGGTGATGTCAAATTGAAATTAATTGACCTTGGATCCAAAACTAAAAAAGGTCGTGAAATAGAAATTGGGACAATCAAAAACGATATGATTTCCTATCAAAAAACTGCGGGTGTTTATGATTTCACTAATTTATCCGCAAGGGTAAAAAAATTGATTCTGAAAAATCCATTGGCCCTTTACGTCGATTCATTTAATTCTAAAACTCGTAAACAAACATCTACTCTTGCTTTAATTGAAAATCCTGTGATGTCAAACACAAACTCACGGGGAGTGTATGTCAATCAACCTGATCCTTATTGGGAACCAAAAACACCTGAAGTTGACTTCACAATTAAGGTCCAGTACTATGGAAAACCGCCGGCAAAGGACGAGGTACAAATAGCAATTGGCCAATACACGTCCAATTTTGTACTGATAGATGAAAATAGTACCTCAAAATCTTCAAAAGAATTCGAGTATAGTACAAAACAATTTGTAGAATTGTCACATCAAGGAAAAGCCATTAAAAATAGCACAAATATACCTGTGCCTATTGATGGATTAGTGACCTTGAATGTCAAAGCGCTACAACCTGGATTGCCATTTTTGGTCTTCTATCCATTTGTAAAAGGCTCTGGATTTACAGGACCTTCAAACTTTCATCATGCGGAAGCAGCAGCTGTATTTTATTCTTATAATTCTATTCGCTCCTTACCATTTGACAATATTCTAGCTGAGGAGTTTGAGTCGTGGCTAAAAGGCTTGCCAAAACCAAGTGAAGTTCATGATTTAATAGGGCGTGTAAATCAAAGGGTTTTCGATGATGTATATAGGACCTTTCATCTAATGTATCCGGTAATGGGTTTTATCGGTTGTCCGATGAAATTCCAAGAGTGGAGAGGACGAATTCTAAAATTAACAGATCCAGCTGAATTAAATTCAGCTGCTTATATGCCAGTAATGCGTTCGCTATCAGCAGGTCAGCGGCGAATTCTTGTTGCTTATACTGAATTTTTGGATAAGTTGCCCATGTTTGATTTAGCTAATGCAGAACAATTTCATCACTTCCAACGGTGAAATATTTAAAGATATTTTAAAATTGCTTGGTCGTTTCATTGCATCAATTCAAATAATTAAATATGAAACGAAACAATGAAACGATTAGGTAATTTTGCGCTATACACTCATATTCTAGCGCAAACTGAGGGTAAATGTGAAACCTCTTTTGTACCATTTATTCCAAAATAAATTCTTTTTATTAAGCATGTACTTGTCATTTGTATTCACAAATGTCAATGTTAACGAAATTTTGAATATATTTGTCTTTATAAGGACATTAAATACTTAAATCCCTAACATGAAACAATTTATATATATAGTATTAATTTCAAGTGTAATTTTCACCTCATGTGGAGATGATAAAGAAGAAGACATAATTGATATTCAACTCCAAGAGGCATTAATTAATGTTGGACAAAATTTGGACTTTTATAAATTACCAAGTTCTACAGATTATAATAAAATTCCTCAAGATCCAAATAATCCAATTACTGCTGCAAAAGTAGAATTAGGTCAACTTTTATTTCATGAATCCGTATTCAGTACGGAAGGAAAATTTCCATTTACAAAAAACGAATATTCTTGTGCTTCTTGTCATCATGCAGGAGCTGGATTTCAATCAGGTTTAGCTCAAGGTGTAGGAGAAGGAGGAGAGGGTTTTGGTTTAATGGGAGAAGGAAGAATAAGAAACACATTATGCGAAGCAACATTGTGTGACGTACAGCCTATCAGGTCTCCAACTGTCTTGAATAGTGCCTACCAACCATTAATGCTTTGGAATGGTCAATTTGGCGCTACGAGCCTAAATGAAGGTACAGATGCATACTGGACACCAGACACTCCTAAAGAGACAAATAATCTTGGTTTCGAAGGACTTGAGATTCAAGCTATAGCTGGGCTGACTGTACATAGAGTAGGTATAACTCCTGAAGCTGTGGACCAACATAATTATAAAGATTTATTTGACGATGCATTTGGAGAAATGAACACGTCTGAACGGTATTCCGCTGTTACAGCAGGTCTTGCAATAGCAGCATACGAAAGGACGATCCTGTCAAATGAATCCCCATTTCAAAACTACTTAAATGGAAATTCAGTGGCATTAACAGATAATCAAAAAGAAGGAGCCACTCTTTTTTTTAGTAAAGCAGAATGTTATTCTTGTCACACTGGACCATCTCTAAATAAAATGGAATTCCACGCCTTGGGGATGAATGAATTTGATCCAAGTCAGGTCATTCATTATAATCCAGACGATCCTGCCCAATTTGGCAGATTTACTTTCACTGGTGAAGAGGCTGATAAATATCAATTCAAAACTCCTCAATTGTATAATCTTAAGAATTTAAAATTCTTTGGACATGGAGCATCTCTTTCTTCTATTAAGGAGGTTATAGAATATAAGAATAATGGCGTAGCTGAGAATAGTAATGTTTCAGAATCAGCACTATCTAGCGATTTCAAACCTTTAGGATTGACAGAGACAGAAATTGATAAGATTACAGATTTTATTGAAAATGGATTGTATGATGCTAATTTGGATAGATATGTACCAAGTGCTTTGCCATCGGGGAATTGCTTACCTAACAATGACGAGGTGAGTCAAGTGGATTTGGGATGTGAGTAGACTACTATTCAGTCCAAATGAAGCGTAATGTAAGTAGCTAAGAAGGCATATTCATAAATGAATAAACATATTTATTTTTAGTGAATTAAGCATTGTGACTCCTGAATAAACACCTCACATTCTTAACATTTTACGTAAATACGAGGAAATCTATTTTCTTAACAGTATGGTCATTCGCCATGACGGGCATTCATTGTTAGCATAGCCCAAAAACGAATCAAAAAACCCTAGGCTTTACTCAGTTCTTAACGCATTTTGAATTCCTATTTTCCTAAGCACAAAAAAACTCGAACAATGGTTTGATTTTCAAATAATACTGCTTGGTATTCAATTAATTAACTTTCAATTTGGTATCCCCTTAAAAAGGGGAGGCACTAAAAATATAAATACTCCATATTGCATATATGTATAATATGTATTATACTGTAAGTCAATATGAATAGGGAAATAATTAAGAGTATTGATTTAGAGAGGGTATCGACTTTAAGTCAATCAAGAGAATTGAATGTTGTCTTAATAAATGTATTAGAACAGTTGTTCACAGAGCTTGATAGGCAAACCTTAGAGATCCAAGAATTAAAAGATGAGATCAATCGGATGAAAGGAGAAAAAGCCAAACCCACCTTTAAGCCAAACAAGGAATCAGAAAGGAAAAGCAAGGAAAGCAAGGAAAGCAAGGAAAGAAATAAGAATAATAAGAAAGGCGGAAATAAGAGTAAGGTCATCATAGATAAACAGATAATATGTGGTGTAGATAAAGCAACACTTCCGTCCGATGCTCAATTCAAGGGTTATGAGAATCATTTACAGCAAGATTTAGAAATAAAGCGAGTAAATACCCTATACAAAATTGAATTGTATTACTCGAAAAAAGAGAAGAAGACTTATAGAGGTGTAGTGCCACAAAATGGCATAGGTTTGTATGGTAGTGGGGTAAAGACTTGGCTTCATTTACTCAATAGGTGCTGTGATACAACACAAGGACGGCTGAAGGTACTATTTGAAAGTTTAGGAATAAGTATATCGACTGGATCAATAAATAATTATCTGTTGGAACCACAAGATTGGGTATTAGCAGAGCAAAAGGCAATATTAAAAGCAGGAATATCATCAGGATCTTATTGTCAAATTGATGGAACCAAGAGTGTTGAGCGAGGCATATCGAAAGTGACGCAGATTATCTGTGGTGCATTTTTTACGTCCTTTTATACAAAGGCCAATAAGAAGCGTATATCAATATTAGAAGCACTAATGGGGATGGTAGAAGGACAGAGTGCTTTGAAATATGGTTATAATGAACATACTAAAAAAGTATTAGAAACATTGGGTGTATCACCATCAGATAGGGTTAGATTAGAAAAAGTCTTTCGGAATAAAGACAAACAAGGCATCTTCGAATGGCTAGGCGACAAGGAAGCTTTTGAACAATATATGAGTGACAAGGTCCCTGATATCATGTCAAAGAAAAATATGTATTTACGAGTGAAGGAAAGTTTTGCACTCGGTTATTATTATACCCAAGACGAATTTCCAGTAGTAGACTTCCTGCTTTCAGATGACGCCCCCGAGTATAGAAAATTAAGTCTGGTCTTACAAGGTTTATGTTGGATACACGATGTTCGTTATTATAAAAAATTGTAACTACACACCCATTTTGAAAATTGACAAAGAAGCATTAACTTAGCCTGACCTACCGAAGAAGATAATAGTTCAACAAAAGAATTTATTATCGAAGATATCAGAAAAATATTATTG